>Ga0209062_1000844_pt1 | contig 70755 bp, 64 predicted proteins | sample Coa_R2_2_FD_187158 | JGI IMG/M metagenome (GOLD analysis project Ga0209062, IMG submission 187158) | Surface soil microbial communities from Centralia Pennsylvania, which are recovering from an underground coalmine fire - Coalmine... | ecosystem: Environmental > Terrestrial > Soil > Unclassified... | reverse complement strand
CCGCGCTCCCCTTCACTCTTCGCTTGTTAAGGTCCCCTCGCCCCGACCGCTCTCGCCGCCCGGGCGCGCACCAAGTAGGATACCTCCCCCCACTCCCCCGTGTCAAGCCCCACCGCTCCGGACGCGCGGCCCGTCGCCGTCGAGGCGGCGATGCGAAGTCCCCGCTCCATCGAGCGGGGACTCTTGCGCTCGCCTTTGATATAGTACCCGACCCCGCGCCCGGCGACAAGGCCCCGCCCGCTAGAGTTCTGCTAGAGCGTCTCGAAGTACCCGTCGTCGATCAGCTCCTGCACGAAGCGCGGCTCGGCCACGTCCGTGACCGCCACGTTCGCAACGCTCGGGTCGCTCTTGATCGCGTCCTCCTTCACTCGCTCCAGGCTCGCGGCCGGCGGCAGCACCGGTGGCAGCCCCAGGTAGCGCGTGAACCGCGCGTACGTCTCGTCGAGCACGCTCTGGTCGTCGAGCTGCAGGTACTTCCGCAACACCTCGATCGAGCCATCGCGGTCCTTCCGGAACCGCGCCACCCCCGCCGCGTAGCCCGCGACGTAGGCCCGCACCAGCGCCGGGTTCTCCGTAATGTGCCGATCGATGATCGCCAGGCCCACCGAGGGATACTCCGGCCCATCCTCCGCCAGGTCCAGCAGCTCCCGAAAGCCCGCCTGCACCGCCCGGATGTTCGTCGGCGGCGACACCACGCCCACGTCGATCTGCCCCGCCTGAAGCGCTGCCAGGATCGCCGGCACCTCCTGGAGCGCCAGGAACTGCACGTCGTCCCCCCGCAGGCCCCACTGGTCCAGCGCCACCAGCGATGCCGTGTGGACGGCCGACCCCAGCCGCGTGATGCCCCAGCGCTTGCCCACCACGTCCTGCGGCTGCGTGATGCTCGGCTGCGCCATCACCGAGAAGGGCTGCCGGTTCGTGATCGCCGACACCTCCCGCGCGTTGCCGCCCTGCGCCTGAAACTGGAACGCCAGGGTCCAGTCCAGCACGCCGCCGTCCAGCTCGCCCGCCCGCAGCGCCGCCGCCATCTGCGAGCTGCTCCCCATCCGGACCAGCTCCACGTCGAGGTTCAGGTCCCGCCAGGTCCCCATGTCGTGCGCCACGTACACGCCCGACTGCGCGCCCGTCACCGCGGTCCAGGCCACCTTGATCTTCTCGGGACGCCCCAGCGCCACCGCGGCTCTCGGCGTCGCGCCAGCCGCCGTGGTGGCGGCCGTCGCCGCCGGCGCGGCCGGGGCCGCTGGCGCTGGCGTCGGCGCGCGACTGCCCTGACACGCGGCGCCGAGCGCGCCGGCGGCGACGACGACGGCTCCGCGCAGCACGGCGCGGCGCGAGAGCCGGCGCCCGGATACCTCGCGCGGACTCAAGTCACACCTCCAGCGCGCGAACCGGAGCAGCGCCAGACACGCGCTGCCCACCACACATCGTTAGCCCGAACCGTAGCAGAAGGCGAGGGCCGGCCGCTACCGCCCGCGACGGGTGAGGTGCTCCTGGCCGGGCTCGCGGCTGTCCCGCGCCAGGCGCTCTACAGCAGGCTGGCGAAGTAGTCGTGCGCCTGCAGATCGTCCGCGAATTGCGGCGCGGCCACGTCCGACACCGCTACCTGCGCCACGGCGGGGTCCTCCTGGGCCAGGTCGTTCTTGATCCGCTCCAGACTGCTCATCGGCAGTGTCGGCGGGTACGCCAGGTAGCGCGAGAAACGGTCGTAGGTGTCGCGAAGAATATCCTCATCCTCGATCTGCAGGTACTTCCGCAGAACCTCCAGCGCCCGATCCGGGTTCTTGCGGAAGCGCGCGACCCCGCTCGCGTAGCCCGCCACGTAGGCGCGGACGACGTCGGGGCTATTGTTGACGTAGCGTTCCGCGATGGCCAGGCCGATCGACGGATACTCCGGCCCCTGCTCCGCCAGGTCCACGAGCTGGTGCAGCCCCGCCTGCAGCGCCCGCGTGCTCGTCGGCGGCGAGACCGTCCCCACCTCCACGCCGCCCGCCTGCATCCCGACGAGAATCGCCGGCACGTCCTGCATCGCCAGGAACTGCACCTGGTCGGGGCGAATCCCCCACATGTCGAGCGCGAGCAGCGAGGCCGTGTGCGCGGCCGAGCCTAAGCGCGTGATGCCCCAGCGCTTCCCGATCACGTCCTGCGGTTGGGTGATGCTCGGTTGGCTCACCACCGAGAAGATCTGCCGGTTGGTGATCGCGGCCACCTCGCGGGCGTTGCCGCCCTGCGACTGGAACTGAAACGCCAGCGCCCAATCGAGCACGCCGCCGTCCAGCTCGCCCGCCCGCAGCGCCGCCGCGAGCTGCGAGCTGCTCCCCATCCGCACCAGCTCGACGTCGAGCCCGAGGTCCTTCCAGGCCCCTGTCTCGGACGCCATGTAGACGCCCGACTGCGCGCCCGTCACCGCCGTCCAGGCCACCTTCAGCTTCTGCGGCTGGCTGAGCGCCACGGAGTACCCGGGCGCCCCGCTCGGCCCGGCCGTGGCCGTTGGCCCGGTCGCCGCGCTCGGCGGCCCGCCGGTCGGCGTAGCTTCGCCGCGGCAGGCGGCGCCGAGCGCCCCCACGGCCGCGGCCCCCAGCGCCGCTCGCAGCAACGCACGCCGGCTCAGGCTCGCCACTGCCCGATCCGGCAGCGAGTGATCTCCCAGTGAACGCTCAGCCATATCCGATCGCCTCCCCGTGGGGCGGCTAGCGCTCCGGCTCCCGCGCCGTCGACGCGGCGGGCGAAGCAGCCAGCCGCTCTTTGAGCTGGTCCACATCGCGGCGGACCGCTCGCACCTGGGTGGCGACGACGAACAGGTAGCCGAACAGCACGAGCCAAACGATCGCATAGGTGGCGAAGAGATACGGCAGGTTCTGCATTACTGATTACTCCCCGCGCAGGCTCAGCTCTTGCTGCAAGTAGCGCACCTCGTCCTTCAGGCGCTCCAGGCGTACGCGGACCACCATTAACGTAACGTAGAGCAGGCCGAATGCCACGCTCGCTAGAACGAGGGCGACGACCATCTCGCTGGGCATGAGCGGCCCCTCCGGGCGGACCACCGTCGGCTCGGGGTGCAGCGCGCGCCACCACGTCACCGACATGTGGACGATCGGCACGTCCACGAACCCGACGATGCCGAGCACCGCCGCGTAGCGCGCCGCCCGCGGCACCTCCGGCACGTAGGCACGCAGCATGAGGTAGGCGACGTAGATGAACCACAGGATCGCGGTCGTCGTCAGCCGCGGGTCCCACGTCCACCACGTGCCCCACACCGGCCGGCCCCACAGCGAGCCGCTGATGATGAACAGCGTGGTCAGCACCACGCCGATCTCCGCCGAGGCCCGCGCCGCGGCGTCCCAGCGCTCGTCGCGCCGCCACAGGTAGGCGACGCTGCACACGAACACGACGAAGAACGCCAGGTACGACAGCCACGCCAGCGAGACGTGGACGTACATGATGCGCTGCACGTCGCCCATCACCCGCTCGGGCGGCGCGTAGACGAAGATCGCGTACAGCGCCGCGACCATCGCAACCACCGTTAGCGCGAACGGGACGCGGAACCAAGGATCGGCCAGGAGCGCCCCGCGGTCTTGGTGGCTGCTCGACTCCCGCTCGCGCTGCCCCACCTCCGGTAAGGCGGCAGTTGTCTCGACGCTCCGGTACACATTCATGAGCCACTGTCCCCGCTATGGCCAGCGTGCGGCTGGCCCCACGACAGAGCCTCCGCGCTCCTACGAACGCTGGTCATTCCTCTACTAGCGTATCGAATAACAGGACCGCCGTGCCGAGGAACAGCACGGTAAGCCCGATCAGCAGCTCCCACCACGGCGCCGACGTCGGCGTCGCGGCGCCCGCCAGCAGGTCGTCGGTGGCGCGCGCGGCCGCGACGAGCAGCGGCGCCAGCAGCGGCAGCAGCAGCAGCGGCAGCAGCACGTCCCGGGCGCGCGTCTGCGCTGCCAGCGCCGCGAACAGCGTCCCCGCCGCGGCGAAGCCCACCGTGCCCAGCGCGACCGTGAACACAACGCCGGGCGTGAGCATTGGCGCGTCGAACACGGCCGCGAAGATCGGCAGTGCCACGATCTCCACCAGCCCCATGAACACGACGGTTGCCACGACCTTCGCCAGGTACAGCGCGCTGCGGTCGAGCGGCGCCAGCAGCAGCCCATCCAGCGTGCCCTGGTCGCGCTCGGCCGCGAACGTCCGTCCCAGGGCGAGCAGCCCCGCGAACAGCAGCGTGATCCACAGCACCCCCGCGGCCAGGCGCCGCGCCTCGCCCGGCGCCAGGTCCAGCGCGAATAGGAAAAGCGTCAGCACCAGCAGCACGAACACCAGCACGCCGGCGATCGTCTCGCGCCGGCGGCTCTCCAGCCGCAGGTCCTTGGCAACGAGCGCGGCCACCTGCCTGACGTACGCGCAGACCGCTGCACGATGTAGGGACGCCGCTTGCGGCGCCCTGCTGCCTGGTGGCCGCTGCCGCGCCCCCCCGGTTCCTTCCTCGCTCACGGCGCGGCGCCGAGGGCCTCACGCACTCGCCCCGCCTCGACGCCTGTCGTCGGCGCTTCGTAGGCCACCTTGCCGGCGGCCAGGACGACGAGGCGATCGGCGAGCGCGAGTGCGCGCTCGATGGAGTGGGTCGTGAGCACTACCGTGGGCGCCGCATCGCGCACCACGCGCGCCAGGAGCGCCTGCCCGGCCTCGTCCAGACCCGTATCCGGCTCGTCCAGGAGCAGCAGCGCCGGCTCGTGCAGGAGCGCGCGCGCCAGCGCTAGGCGCTGCTGCTGCCCGCGCGACAGCGCGCCCACGCGGCGCTCGGCCAGCTCCGCCAGCCCGACCCGCTGTAGCTCGCTCGCGATCCGCGTCTCGAGGTCGGCCACACCATACAGCCGCCCGTAGAGCCGCAGGTTCTCTGTCGCGCTCAGGTCGCGGTAGAGGTACGTCTCGTGAGCGACCACGCCGAGCTGCCGCCGCACGGTTGCCGCCTGCCGCATCGCGTCGTGGCCGAGCAGCGTCAGGTGGCCGCCCGACGGCCGCACTAGCGTCGCCAGGATCTTCAGCAGCGTGGTCTTGCCCGCGCCGTTCGCGCCGAGCAGGGCGACGCGCTCGCCGCGCAGCACGACCAGGTCGCAGCCGCGCAGCGCCGCCGTCGTGCCGTAGAACTTGATCAGCCCCCGCGCCTCGACAGCGCCGAACGACGGCGGTCGCAGCACGACGGCCCGCCGCTCGTCACCCGCCGCACGGACCGGCGCGGCCTCGGCCGGCTCGGCCGCCTCGTCGCCCTCAGCGAGCGAGCCGGCCTCAGCTGCCCCCGTCGGCCCGGCTGGGTCGAGGGCGCCGTCGGAAGCCGACCCATCTGCCTCGCCCAGGCCTTCCGGGTCGCGCTCGGTCGCGGTGGTGGGGAGCTCGTCGCGCATGGTCACCGGGGGCACTAGAGGTCCGCGCTCTCGGCGAGCGGCGCGGGCGCCGCGGGCGCCGCCTGCGGCTTGCCGCCGAACCGCGCGTAGAGCAGCGCAGCCGCCACTCCCGCTACCGCGAGCGCCACGGCGGCCACCCGCTGCACGGTCTCGTCGAGCCACCACGGCCGCGGCGTGAAGGGCAGCCCGCCGATCGTGACGGTCGCGCGCTGCCCGGCGCTCAGGTTGTCCGCGATGAGCACGCTGTAGCGCTGGCGGCCAATGTCCACGGTGCGATCCAGGCGTAGCTCGGCGCTGTCGGTGCTGAAGTCGCCCGGCACCAGCACCCACAGCGACGCCGTCGCGTACGCGGCGTTCGTGCTCAGGTCGTATGCCCCCCCGGCGTATGGCACCCGGTAGCTGAAATTGACGTCGGTGGTGCCTGGCGGGACCGGCAGCAGCGACGCGAAGCCGCGGTCGACCTGGATGACGTCGTAGGCGCTTAGCCGGTCGTCCAACGTGAGATCGAAGGCGTTGGGCGGCAGTCCGAAGCGGAGCAGCCCCATCGGGCCTTGGCTCCCACCCATCGTCGGCACGAACGTCGTGTCGTTGTCGTTCCTTAGCTCGACACGCTCGAAGATGGCGAGCGTGCGGCTAGCGGGATCGGCGCCCAGGATCGTGACGGCGCGTCGCCCGATCGACAGGCCGGGCGGCGCGGGCGGCATTTCCTGCGCGAGCGCGCTGGCCGGCCCGAAGCGCGCGGCCGGGCCCCAGCCGCCGCCGAGCCCCGCCGCGCTCCCGGCCGCGGCTAGCGCGACCAGCACCATGCCCAGCCAGCGCCCTAGCTGCCGTCCCATGTGACCCCCCGGTTGCGGCTGCGGTAGATCGCACCCTCGCGGTCGGCCGCCAGCAGCGTGCCTCCGCCCGCGCTGCCGCCTGCCGCCACGGCCGCCACGGGCACCCCGAGCGACAGCCGCGCCCAGCTCTGGCCGCGGTCCACGCTGCGGAACACCCCGTCCTCCGTTCCCGCGTAGAGCGTCCCCCGCAGGGTGCGCCCGTCGGGCAGCGTCGCGGTGTCGCCGCTGTCCGCGTCGAAGACGAGGCTCGACACGCGGCGCGTCGGCAGGGCGCCGTTCAGCGCGCCGCTGGCCGGCGCCCAGCTCCGGCCCTCGTCGTCGCTCGCCAGCACCCCTTCCGTCGCGCTCGCCAGGTACAGGCTCGGCGGCCCCCCTGCCGGTCCCGCCTGGGCGCCCCCCGTACTCACGGCCACCAGTGCGGTCGCGTTCGCCGGCACATCGGCGGCCATCCGCGTCCAGGTGCCGCCAGCGTCGTCGCTGCGGTACAGCCCCGCGCCCTCGGCGACCACCCACACGCGTTCGGGGTTGACGGGATCGACGGCGAGCGCCCGCACGTCGGCGGCCTGCGGCGAAGCGCCACCGGCCGGCAGCGTCACCGGCCGCGTGGCCCACGTGCGGCCCCCGTCGTCGCTCACTACCAACGTGCCAGGGCCTGCCGCGTAGACGCGCCCTGGGCGCGCAGGGCTCACCGCCACCGCGCGCAACGCTTGGTCGAGCCCCGGGACCGCTTGCCAGGACGCTCCCGCGTCCGCGCTCGTGAGCAAGCCAGTGGCCGCGGCCAGGAAGGCGCGCGCCGAGTCGTCTGGCGCCAGCGCCAGCGCCCGCGGCCCCACTCCGTCCAGCGTCGCCACCGCGTGCAGCTCGCTCTGACCGCGGTGCCCCGCGACGTAGACCGTCGCCACGCCGAGCACGAACACCAGTCCCGCGGCGCCGGCGAGAATAGCCGTGCGCCGGCCACGCGCGGGCTTCGCGGCCACGCGCTCGGCGGCGGGTGCGGTACCGTTCCGCTCGGGCGCGCCTGCCAGGTGCTTGGCGACGCCGTTGCGGTGAACGGCGGGCGGCGGGGGCCGGACCGGGGCGGCTGGATCGGTGGCTTTCAGCAGGGCGAGCGCGCGGCGCTCGTACCCCGCCCGCAGCGCGTGATAGTCCGGCTCGGCGAGCTTGCCGGTCGCGTAGTCGAAGTCCAGTTCCCGCAGCGCGGCAAGTGTCGCCTCGCGCTCCTCGAGCAGGCCGTTCGGCGGCCCGGCCGCCGGGTCGCCGCTCTCGACAACCGCCGGGCTGTCCGACCGTCGCACGAGCGGCAGGACGAGGGCGGCGAGCGCCCCCAGGAACACCGCGAGCGCCGCTGCGGCGAGCATTACGCCAGGCCTCGCTCGCGGCGCGCGAGTTCCTCCGCGAGCTGCGCGCGGTAGCGCGCTAGCTCCTCCGGCGCCATCTCGGCCGCCGGCTCCTCCGCGACTCCCAGCCCCAGCCCCACGCTGCCCTCCGGCCAGAGGGTTGGCGTGCCGGCTCCATCAGCCGCGCCGCTCGCCCCGCCGGCGCGGCGCGTAGCGCGGCGCAGCGTTAGCGCGACGACCACCGCGCCGATCCCCAGAGATACGATGGGCAGCCACCAGACGATGAGCGTGAACCCCCGGCGCGGCGGCTCCAGCAGGATGCCCTCGCCGTAGCGGTCGGTGAGGTCCTGCACGATCGCGTCCCGCGATTCGCCCGCCTCCAGGCGCCGCTCGATGTAGCCGCGCATCTCCTGCGCCAGCTGCGACGGCGAGTCGGCCACCGACTGGCTCTCGCACACCGGGCACTTTAGCGTTCGGGCGATCTCTTGCGCCTCGCGCTGTGTCGCCGTGCTCGTCTGCGCCTGCGCGACCGCTGCCGGGACGAGCAGGACGGCCGCAAGCACCGCCAGCGCCGCCCAGGCCAGGCGCGGCGCCCGTCCGCCCGGGGCGCGCTCCGCCCGCTCTCGCCGCGGGGTCGTCTTAGGCGCCACTGGCCACCGCCTCCCGGGGCGGGGGCGCCGCGCGCAGGCCGGCGGCCAGCGGCCGCGCCTCCGGCCAGGCCGCGATGAGGGTCCCCAGCAAGAACAGCCAGCCTCCCGCCCACAGGCAGAACACCAGTGGGTTCACGAAGACGTGGAACGTCGCGCGGTTGTCCGTATCGACCTGGACGAGCACCACGTACACGTCGTCGAGCCACGGCCAGGTCGTGGAGATGGCGATGCCGCTGACCGGCTGCTGCTCCCAGTTCTGATACGCCCGCCGGTCCGGCTCCAGCGTCGTGATCGGCTGGCCCGACGGCCCCGCTAGCTCCAGCCGCGCCATCGCGGCCTGCATGCCCGGCTGCTGATAGCCCGATACGCCCGCCGACCGCAGCGTGTAGCGGCCGATCGTGGCCGACTCGCCAGCGCCCAGCGTGATCGTCCGCTCGAGCTGGTGCCCGGTGCCCAGCACGCCGATCGCGATGAGCACCATCGCCAGATGGACGACGTACCCGCCGTAGCGGCGCCGGTTCCGCGCCACCAGCGTGGCCAGCGCCGCCGGCACGCTCTGGCCGCCGCGCTGCCGCGCCCGCACGCCGCGCCAGTACTCGACGGCCACCGTGGCCACCACGAACGCGCAGGCGCCCGCCCCGACGGCGGCCAGGCCCTGCTCCACCCCGAGCAGCAGCACCGCGAGGCCCACCAGGACGGCGATCACCGCCGGCCCGGCCAGGCTCCGCACGAGGCCGGGGCGCGACGTGTAACGCCACGCCAGCAGCGGCCCGGCGCCCATCAGCACGAGCAGCGCCACGAGCAGCGGCCCGTTCACCTGCTGATAGAAGGGCGGCCCCACGGCCACCTTCGTGCCGCGCACCGCCTCGGACACGAGCGGGAACACCGTTCCCCAGAACACTGTCGCCGCCAGGCTCACCAGCAGCAGGTTGTTCAGCAAAAGGCTGCTCTCGCGCGACAGCAGGGCGTCGAAGGTGCCCTCGGCGCGCAGGCGCGGCAGCCGGTACACGAGCAGCGCCGTCGAGCCGATCAGCACGAGGCCCAGGAACCCAAAGAAGTACGGACCGATGCTGGACTGCGCGAAGGAATGGACCGAGGTGAGCACGCCGCTCCGCACGACGAAGGTCCCGAACACGGCCAGCGCGAACGTCACGACCGCCAGCGCCAGCGACCAGACCTTCAACATGCCGCGGCGCTCCTGCACCATGATCGTGTGCAGGAACGCCGTCGCGGTCAGCCACGGCATCAGCGCGACGTTCTCCACCGGGTCCCAGCCCCAGTACCCGCCCCAGCCGAGCACGTGATACGCCCACCAGGCGCCCATCAGCAGCCCGCAGCCCTGGATCGTCCAGGCGAGCAGCATCCAACCCCGCACGGCGCGCAGCCAGTCGCGCCCCACGCGCCCGACGGCCAGCGCCGCGATGGCGAAGGCGAACGGCACCGAGAAGCTCATGTACCCCGTCAGCAGCAGCGGCGGGTGGATCCGCATGCCGGGGTCCATGAGTAGCGGGTTCAGGCCGCGTCCGTCGGGCGGGATGAACGCCTGCCGCTCGAACGGGCTCGACACGAACCCCAGGATGAACAGGAAGAACACCTCGATGCCGAGCAGCACGGTGACGACGTAGGGCAGGAGCGCCGCCGCGCTGTCCGCGTCGCCGGCCGCCGCCACACGCGCCCGGATGCCTCCGTAGCGCAGCACCACGACCAGGCTCAACAGCGACAGCCCCCACGCCCATAGCAGCAAGGAGCCTTCCTGGCCGCCCCAGAAGCTCGTCACCAGTGCCGCGTCGGGCATCGCCCGGCTCGAGTGGTCGTAGACGTACCGCAGCTCGAAGTCGTGCGTCAGCAACGCGTAGACCAGGGTGCCCGCGGCGATCGTCAACAGCGCCGCCACCACAGCCACACCATTGCGGGCGCTGGTCACTAGCTCGGGGAGGCCGCGGCGCGCGCCCACCACGCTCGCCACCGCGCCGTAGATCGCCACGGCGAACGCGAGAAGCAGTGCCAGGTTGCCGCCGTCGCCCGGCGTCATGGGGCCGTCCTCTTGTCCGCGCCAGCCGCGCGGTCAGCGTGCCGGGCGGGGTCCGGCGAGATCCAGAATCGCTACTTGGTGGCGCGGCGTGCGCCTAGCGGCTCGTCCCCGTGTCGGCGGCTTCTAGCGCCGGGCCGTGTTTCACGATAATGTTGCGCGCCTCGAACACGCCGTCCGCGCCCAGACGGCCTTCCACGACCACGTCCTGGTACGCGCCCTCGGCGCGGTAGCCGAACAGATCGGGAATCGTCCCCGTGTGCTCCACGGGCAGCGACGCGGTCCCGTCGGTCAGCTCGAAGCGCAGGTGCGTGCGGTCGTGCTGGATCGAGCCGTCCACCACCGCGCCCGCCAGGCGCACCGTCTGGCCGCTAGCCGCCGACCCACGCGCCAGCAGCTCGCTCGCGGTCACGTAGTAGACGGCGTTGCTCTGCAGACTCGTCACAACGAGGAAGACGATCGCCGCGACGAGCAGCCCGCCGCCGATCAGCAGCTTCGGCGGCACGGGCCACGCCCCGGCCCCCCGCGCCCGGTGCTGCCCCAAGCCCGCCGCCGGCGGTAGCGGTTGCGTCCGTGGGTCGTGGCCCGCCTCAGTTGCCATCGCGCGCCACCGCTCCGCTCACGGCGCCCGTCCCCATTTGACCGTAACTCGCTGCTCCAGTATAGCCCAACGGCCGCCGTCCGGGCCTGGGAATCGGCCACGCCGCGCCCCGCGTCAGCGCCCCGCCGGCCGCGCCTCCGCCGGCGTCCGGATAGCCGGCCCGCGCGGCCGCCTCGTACGCGCTGGTCAGCAACGAGCCTAGCACGAATGCCGCCAGCCCTAGCCCCAGCAGCAGCCGTTCGCGGCGGCCGCGCGTCAGCCATGCGCGGCGCGAGGCGGCCCCCGCGGCCGGCTCCGCCGCGGGCGGCACCAGCCCCAGCAGGCCCATGGCCGCCACGCAGGCCAGCTTCACGCCCAGCAACCCCACGTACAGGCTGCTCGCGCCGCTGGGGTCGGCGAGCCGATCGAGCATCAGCACGGCGCCCGTGATGACGAGCGCCCAGAGCGACGTCTGCGCCACCGCCCGGGGCGACCAACCGCCCGCCCCGCGCGCCGCGTTGAGCAGCGCGGGGTTCCAGACGCCCACCAGCGCCAGGCCCAGCCATACCGCCGCCGTCAGCCCGTGCGCCGCGCGCAGGAGCGCCAGCAGCACGTCGCCCATCGGCGCGCGTCAGCCGTCGGCGAGCAGCGCCAGCCACACGCCAGCGTGCGGCGCCGGCAACTGACGGCTGACCGCTGATGGCTGACCGCTCACGACAGCAGTTCTTCGACAGCGGCGCGCAGGGCCCGCTCGGTAACCGGCCCGATGAACTTGCGGACCAGCTGTCCTTGGCGGTCGACGAAGTACGTCTCGGGCAGCCCAGTCACGCCAAATTCGATCGCCGCGCTCCCGCCGGCGTCCAGCCCATTCGCGTACGAGACCCCAAACTCGTCCAGAAACGCCCGCGCCTTGTCGTCGCTGTCCCAGACGTTCACCCCGACGAACGCCACGCCCTGCGGCCCGTACTCCTGGGCGAACTGCTCCAGCACGTTGGCCTCGTCGCGGCACGGCTGGCACCATGACGCCCAGAAGTTCACTACCACCGGCCGGCCCGCCAGGTCCGCCAGCCGCGTCACGCGCGCCCCGTCGCCGCTCGCCGCGGCCGGTGCCGCGGTCCCGAGCGTGCCGTCCTGATTGGGGAACAGCGCCACGCGTAGCTCGGGCGCGGGCCGCGTCTTCAGGGGAATGGCCCGCGCTTCCCAGTTGGTCCGCGCTGGCCCGCCGGCCGCCGCGTTGATCGTATCGGGCGCGGAGACTCGAAAGACGCCCCAGGCCAGCAGGGCCAGGAGCCCGAGCAGCCCCACCCAGACCCCTCCGATGACCAGCCGGCGCAGCATGCCTACCTCCGTCCCATTCTAGCCCAGGCCCGCTGCCTTCGTCGCCGGTTTGCCCTACCGTGGCGGCGTTCCGGGTACGGCGGTCTCCCCACGGGCGCGTCCCGCTGTTCGCGCGCCGGCCTTGGCCGGTACGGTTCCTGCGTTGCCCTTCTCGGGACACCAATCTGGGGAGAGGTACGTTGAGCGTGTCGAAGCGTGTTTTCCAACAGCTGGCCCGTGCCCTGGACGCCGTCCAGCACGAGCTGCACCTACTGGAGGAAGATCTAGGTCTCTGCGCCGACTGCGGCGACCATCCGCCCTTGCCGCTGAAGCAGCGACGCTGGCAGCCAGCGCCGGTCCGTGCCAGGGCGGCCGTCGATCGCCGCCGCGTCGCCTAGCGGCCCTTCGGCGCCTGGCGGCGCCCGGTCTACGCGGACGGCTCGTTCCCGGGCGGCGGCTCCGCCGCCCCGGCAGGCCCGCCGGCCGCGGCGGGCTCGGCCGGCTCCTCGGCCGGCCCCCACGTCTCGCCAATCCCATAGCCCACCTCGAGCGCCGCGCGCAGCGCGTCCCGCTCGAACGCCGGGGGAAACGCGCCCAGCACCATCACCCGCGCCCGGCCGCCAGGCAGTGGCGGCCCCTGCGCGACGAGCACCACCACGTTCTCCTCGGGCGCGCGCACGAGCTGCAGCGTGCAGCGCCAGCCGGATGCGTTCGCCCACCCGGCGAAGCGCCCCTCGATCTCCCCCGCGCCAGGGCCCCAGAAGCTGCCCACGCCGACGCCCCGTTCGGCCCCGAACGCCTGTAGGACGGCGTCGATCGCCTCCCACACGTCTGGGCTGGGCGCCGCACCCGCCTCCCCGGTCGCCGCTGGCCCCGCCTCATTCCCGGGCGTCTCGCTGGCGGCCGCGTCTGCCGCTGTGCTGCTCACCTCCGCACCGCCGCCGGAGGGCTCTGCTGCCGTCTCGCGCTGCTCTTGCTCAGCCATCCCCGTCTCGTCTCAATTTCCCGCGTTGATCCGGGCTGCTGTCGCGCTCCGCCCGCCGCCCCGCGCGCCCCGCCGACACGCAGGCGGAGCGGCGACCGCGTCCGGCGTGGAGTATACAATTCTGGCAAGCCGAACGGCCCGGGCCGGCCGCCGGCCGGCACGCAACCTGCCTGCGCGTTCCGTAACCGCGGCCGCGCGAGGGGGCCGCGCAGGCGTTCCGCCGGCCAAGGCCCCGGACCGCCGCAACGCGACGCCGCGCCTGGCCTGTCGGACCTGACGAGCTGGACCGGCTGGAGAGCAGACGCCCATGGACGCGCTACCCAGTCTACTCGGCGTGCTGGTCGTGGTGCTGGCCAACGGCTTTTTCGTGGCGAGCGAGTTCGCCCTCGTCACGGTCCGGCGCAGCCGTCTGGAGCAGCGTATCGCCGAGGGCAGCACGGCCGCTCGCCTGGTGCGCGACGCGCAGGAACACCTCGACACGTATATTGCCGCCGTCCAGCTCGGCGTGACGATGGCCAGCCTGGCGCTCGGCTGGCTCGGCGAGCCCGCCGTGGCCGTGCTGCTGGAGCCCGTCCTCGCCGCGGTCCCCTTCCCGTCGCCCACCGTCCGCGACTTCGCCACGCACACCGTGTCGGCCGTGCTCGCCTTTGCCGTCATCACGACCTTCCATATCGTGTTCGGCGAGCTGGTGCCCAAGAGCGTCGCGCTCCAGCGGACCGAGGCCGTGGCCTACTTCGTCGTCCGGCCGATGGGCCTCTTCCGCTGGGTCTTCGGCATCCCCATCAACCTGCTGAAGGGCCTCGGCAACCTGGTGCTGCGCCTCATCGGCCTGCAGCCCGTAGGCGGCGAGGAATTGGTCCATTCGGTCGACGAGCTGCGCGTCCTGGTGGCCGGCAGCAGCGAGGCGGGCGTCCTCGACGAGACCGAGGCCGAGATCGTCGGCCGCGTGCTCGGCTTCCACGAGCTGTCGGTCCGCGAGGTGATGATCCCCCGCACCGAGCTGCAAGCGATCCCCGTCACGGCTAGCCTCGCCGAGGTGATGCACCTGGCCGCCACCAGCGGCCACTCCCGCTTCCCCGTCTATGAGGGCGACCTCGACCACGTCGTCGGCGTGCTGTACCTCAAAGACCTCTTTCCTGTGCTAGAGCACGGCATCCCCGCGCGCTTCGATCTCCGCCGCGTCGTGCGCCAGGTGCCCGTCGTCCCCGACAGCCTCCCCGTGGACACGCTGCTGGTCCAGCTGCAGCGCGAGCGCCGCCGCCTGGCGGTCGTCGTCGACGAGTTCGGCGGCATCGCGGGGCTGGTGACGCTCCAAGACGTGTTCGAGCGTATCGTCGGCCAGTTCGGCGATGAATACGAGGCCGTGCAGCCGGCGGTCGTGCCGCTGCCCGACGGGTCGCTGCTGATCGACGGCCTGGCGCGCATTGAAGATGTCGCCAAACAGGTCGGCCTGGCCGTAAACCCCGAAGACACCCAGGAAGTGGAGACGATGGGCGGGCTGATGATGCTGCGCCTCGGGCGCCTGCCCACGGTCGGCGACGAAGTCCACGTCGACGGCACAGTGCTGCGGGTGGAGCAGATGGACGGCCGCCGCGTCGCCCGCCTCCGCCTCCTGCCCAGTCGGCCGCAGGTGGCCGCGGACTAGGCCGCTGCGCCCTCCCCGCTAGTGGGCCGCCACCGGGGCCGCCCCGGCCACCGCCCGCACGGCGTCGGCGGCGGCCTCCACGTCAGCCGCGCCAATGTGGCGGTGTGTGACCATCCGGATCGTCCATTCGTCGCGCGCGCCGGCCAGCACCCCGCGCTCCCGCAACCGCGCCGCGAACGCCGGGGCCGGGATCCCGCTGGGCCGTGTGCGGAAGTTCACGATGTTCGTCTGCACCGTGTCCAGCTCGACCGCCACGCCCGGCACCGTCGCCAGGCGCTCCGCCAATAGCCACGCGTGTCGATGGTCCTCGGCCAGGCGGTCCACCATCTGCTCCAGCGCGACCAGCCCGGCGGCCGCGAGGATGCCGGCCTGCCGCATTCCCCCGCCCAGCAGCTTGCGCGCCCGCCGCGCCGCCGCGATGAACGCCCGGCTGCCCACCAGCACCGAGCCAACCGGCGCGCTCAATCCCTTGGAGAGCGAGAACATCGCCGAGTCGGCGTCGGCTACCAGCGCGGCCGCGTCCACGCCCAGGGCGAGCGCGGCGTTGAAGATCCGCGCGCCGTCCACGTGGACCGGCACGCCGGCCGAGTGGGCCACGGCGCACACCGCGCGCATCGTCTCCAGCGGGATTACCGTGCCGCCGGCCCGATTGTGCGTGTTCTCGAGGCAGACCAGTCCCGTCCGCGGGAAGTGTACGTCCTCGCTGCGAATCGCCGCCGCCACCTCGGCCGGGTCCAGCGCCCCATGCTGCCCCCGCAGCGTGCGCGGCATCAGCGACCCCGCGACCGCCATCCCGGCCGCCTCATAGTAGAAGATGTGCGACTCGGCCTCCAGAATGACCTCGTCGCCGCGCCGCGTGTGCGCCATCAGCGCGGCCAGGTTCGCCATCGTCCCCGACGGCAGCAGCAGCCCCGCCTCTTTGCCCAGGCGCGCGGCGGCCGCCTCTTCCAGCCGGCGCACGGTCGGGTCCTCGCCCATCACGTCGTCGCCCACCGGCGCGCTCGCGATGGCCGCGTACATCTCCGCGGTCGGCCGCGTCACCGTGTCGCTGCGCAGGTCCACGGCGGGCTGCCGGGGCGCCGCTTGCTGCGCGCCGGCTGACGGGGCTTCCCGAGTAGCCATCAGTTCTCTCCGTTGCCTAAAGCGGGTTTCACCGGCCTTGCGCTATGAGGCAGAGCGTCGGCTCGTCCCCTACGCCCGGCCGGCGCCGCCTGGATCACTCATCCCGGCGAAGCAGACGTAGGGCAGGCCCGGGGCGCCCCACCGCGCGCGCTGTCGTAATGAGGATCACTCATCCCGGCGTAGCAGACGTAGGGCAGGGGCTCGTCCCCTGCCGCCCCGCCGGCTCTGCTCGGCCCGATCATCCTGAAAACCGCTGTAGTCGCGCCGCCCGTCAGCACGCAGCACTCGGCACTCAGTACTCCGGCCACACGGTGCCCGGCTGGCCGGCCAGCCGCAGACCAAGGACGCTGGCTAGCTCGTTCAGGAGCGAGGCGCGCCCGAGCGCCGCAGGGCCGATGGGATCGCTCTCCACCGCGGCGGCCAGATCCCGCAGCACCTCCACCGCCCCGGGCGTGTCCAGGTCCGCGTCCATCGCCGCCTCGAAGCGCGCGCGGAAGTCGTCCGACGCGGGCACGATCGCCGCCTGTGCGCCGAGGGGGGTTGGCCCCTCGCCTGGCGCGGCCAGCGCTGCCACGGCCCGCAGCCGCTCCACCAGCGCGGCCGCCTCCGCCAGCCGCGCCTCCTCGAAGGTCAGGTGGGCGCGGTAGTGCTCCTGGGCCAGGTACAGCCGAATCGCGTCGCCCGAGTAGCGGGGCAGCAGCTCGCGCACCAGGACCAGGTTCCGCAGCGACTTGCTCATCTTCTCGCGGCCCGCGTACACCGTACCCGCGTACATCCAGAAGCGCACGAACGGCTGCACCCCGGTGTAGCACTCGGCCTGCACCCGCTCGCTCTCGTGGTGGCTAAAGATCAAGTCCTCCCCGCCGCCGTGGACGTCGATCGTCGTGCCGAGGTGCCGCAGTGCCATCGCCGTACACTCGATGTGCCAGCCTGGCCGCCCCGGCCCCCAGGGGCTGTCCCAGGTCGGCTCGCCGGGCGCCGCCGCCTGCCACATCAGGATGTCCAGCGGGTCTTCCTTGCGGGGGTCGTCGGGATCGAACCGCTCTTCGCGCAGCCGCGCGATCATCTGCTCGGGCGAGCGGCGGCTCAGCGTCCCGAAGTCGGACGCGCTCGCCGCCCGGAAGTACACGTTCCCCTCCCGAGCGTACGCCTGTCCCCGCGCCACAAGCGTTTGCGCGATCTCCAGCATCGTCGGCACTTCCTGCGTCGCGCGCGGCCACACGGCCGGCGGCAGCACGTTCAACGCCTCCATGTCCCGACGCAGGATCTCCAGGTTCTCCCGCGCCACCACGTCGTACGGTTTGCCTAGCTCCCGCGCCTTCCGGAGCAGGTCGTCGTCCACGTCCGTCACGTTCTGGACGTAGCGCACGTCGTGGCCCCGGTACCGCACGTACCGCTGAAGCAGGTCGTACACGACGTAACATCGTGCGTGGCCCAGGTGGGTGGTGTCGTAGGGTGTGACCCCGCAGACGTACATGGTCATCGCCGGGCCTGCTGGCGCGAAGGGCTCCAGCCGCCGGCTGAGCGTGTTGTAGAGCTGCATGCACCCCCCGCGTGGCTGGCGGCGGCATGGTGGCTAGGCGCGCCAGCGGCCCGCCCCCGTGTCGGGGCGGGCCGCCATACTTTACCGCGCGCAGCGCCCGGAGCGGGACTTCTACAGCGGTAGCTCCTGACGGTTGCTGAAGCCGCGCGCGTTGTCCAGATAGTAGAGGCGCTCGGGACGCAGGCGCCAGAGGCGGATGTCGAAGCTCTTGCCCGCGATCTGCACGCCTTGGAGCAGCTGGCCGGGCGACAGGAACTGCTTCACGAACGGGTACTTGCCGAGGTAAGCCGCCAGCGCTCGCGCCAGCTCCAGCTTGCCGGTGACCTCGACGGCGTGCCCCTCTAGCTGGACCCCCTTGATCTGCTGCCAGTCGCGGTAGTCCTCGTTGATCGTGCCCGCCACGCGCGCGTTCGCCAGCAGGTTCTGGCAGTGCCGCGTCTTCGGCTCCGACAGGAAATACAGGTCAGTACCGACGTTGGCGTAGAACACGGTCGCCGCCCACGGCACCCCCGCCTGCGCCGTCGCGAGCGACACCGTGTTGTGCGCGGCCAGATACGCCAGCACCCGCTCCCGCAGCTCGTCGCTCATTCCGCCGCGCCCTCACCCCCGCCCTCTCCCAGGGGGAGAGGGGGAGAAGCATCGCTGCCACCCGGCCCGGCAAGCCCCTCTCCCCCTGGGAGAGGGGTTGGGGTGAGGGCCTCCGGCACCGTCAAGACGGTTACCACCACCCGGTCCCCCGGCTGCAAGCCCAGCGCGTCCCGCACGCGCACTGCCGCCACCAGCTCCAGCTTGTCGGCCGGGTAGTCGGGCACGTGAGGCACCACAATCGCCGCCGGCACGTCCTCGATGCGGGCGGGGAAGCAGTACCCCACGCAGTACGTGCCTCCCGCGGCGTCGGCCGAGCCGCCACCAGCCGCCGCGCTCGCGGCGGCTGGTGGCGGCTCGATAGGCACGCCGCTGGGGACACCGTCGGGGGCGTCGGGAGCCGCGCGCAGCCGCGCCAGCCGCGCCAGTCCCGCCGGGTCCTGCACTTGCAGGTTCACGGTGCCTGGCCACACGTCCAGCCCCAGCTTGCGCTGGAACTGCTCGCGCACCCACGGCAGCTCGGTAAACTGTGCGGCAACCCGCAGGCCGTCGCGCAGCACGCCCTCGATCGTAAAGTCACCAGCCATCAGCTATCCGCCGTCAGCCTGCAGCCACCTAGCCGCCTCCTGATGGCTGACGGCTGATGGCCGACAGCTACTTCAGGATCCAGCCCCACTTCTCGCGCGTCTCGCGCTTGTACTCGGGGCTAGGCCCGATCGGCTCGGGGAACTGGTCGCGCCACTCGTACGGCCGGCAGGCGTCGATGATCAGGCGCGAGTTGAACCCCTTCTCGTCGGGATGGATGGCCGGATCGAGCGGGCCCGACCAGGCGCGATGGATGATGTCCAGCGAGCGCTCGGGATCGGCTCGCGTCACCACCGCCCACATCACCTCGTTCAGGTCGCTGATGTCGATGTCGTCGTCCACCACAATCACCAGCCGGCCGAGATACGCGCCCGCTCGGCACATCGCCGCCACGTGCCCCGCCTGCCGCGCGTGGCCCGGGTACCGCTGCTTGATCGCGACGACGTTCAGTAGCCGGCAGCCGCCGACGCCGTGGCACCACACCCCCGTCACGTCCGGCACGCCCGCTCGCTGCATCTCCCGCTGGATCAGCGCCGAGCGCAGGTAGATACGGTAGCGGTGCGCCTCGTAGGGCGGCTTCTCCGGCGGGCAGCCGAGCAGGATCGGGTCGTTGCGGTGATAGATCGCCTTCACCTCGACGACCGGCTCCTCGCGGCTGCCGCTGGCGTAGTAGCCGGTCCACTCGCCGAACGGCCCCTCCAGCAGCTTGCTGTTCGGGTGGGCCAAGCCCTCCAGCACGATCTCCGCGTTCGCCGGAATCGGCAGGCCAGTGTACTTGCCGCGGATCATCTCCAGCGGCTCACCGAACAGCCCCCCCAGCCACTCGTACTCCGACATGCCGTAGGCGATCTCGAGCGTGCTCGCCACGAATAGCGCGGGCGTCGGGCCGACGATCAACGCTACCGGCATCGGCTCGCCCTTGGTGAAGTACTTGTCCCGGTGCTGGCGGCCGTGCTTGCCCGGCGAGATGTACAGCCCAACCCGCTTCGCGTCGTGGACCATCACCCGGTAGGTGCCCAGGTTGATCCAGTCCGAGTCGGGATCCTTGGTCACGTCCACGGTGCCGGTGCCGATGTAGCGGCCCCCATCCTCGGGGTGCCACTTCGGGGTGGGGAACTTCAGCACGTCGACGTCGTCGCCTTCGAGCACGTTCTCCATGACGGGGCCGGTCTCCACGAACTGCACCGGCCGCGGCGTCATGTTCTCCATCTTGTCGATGAACCAGGCCTTCAGCTCCTCCGCGCTCATCTGCGGGTCGAAGCCGAGGGTCACGCCCAGCCGCGACTTGTTGCCGTTCGCGTTCACCAGGATGCGGCGCCCCTGCGGGTAGCCCGGGATGTTGTCGAACAACACCGCCGGCGACTCGTCGGTGTGGTGCAGCATCTCGGTGATGCGGCCGATGTCCTCCTGCCAGGAGGCGCCATCGATTCGGCGCAGCTCGCCCATTGCGTCGACGCGGTCCAGCCACTCGCGGGTGTCGAGGTGCAGGGTGCGGGGTTGGGTTTGCGCCATGGAAACTCCCCTTCCGCGAACAGTAATCAACCACCAGCCATCGGCGCGCTCGACGCCGCCGACGACTGGTGGCTGATGGCTGGCCGCTAGCTACTCGGCGGCGACGGCCTGCGGCTCGTCGAGCAGGAACTGCCCGCTCTTGCGGACCTCCTCCTCGATAAGCGTCCAGATCTCGTCCAGGTACTTCAGGAAGATGGGCTCCCGCTTCACGTGCAGCGTGCGCGGCCGCGGGATGTCGACGTCGAAGATCGCCTTGATACGCCCGGGCCGCGCGCTCATCACGACAACGCGGTCCGCGAGGAAGATGGCCTCGTCGATCTGGTGCGTAATGAAGAGCACCGTCTTCCGAGTCGCGTTCCACACCTTCAGCAGCTCTTGCTGCATGAACTCGCGCGTCTGCGCGTCCAGTGCCGCGAACGGCTCGTCCATCAGCAGGATCTCCGGGTCGGCCGCCAGCGCGCGCGCCAGGTTCGCACGTTGCTGCATGCCGCCCGACAGCTCGTGCGGGTACGCTTCCTCGAAGCCCTCCAGCCCCACGAGCGACACGTAGCGCTGTACGCGCTCCTTGGCCTCCTTGTTCATCGCGCCACGCAGCTCGAGGCCGTAGGCCACGTTCTTAAAGACCGTCCGCCACGGCAGTAGCGAGGCGTGCTGGAACACCATGGCCCGATCGTGCCCGGGCTTCGTGATCAGCCGGTCGTCGAGCCGAATCTCGCCGCCGTTGATCGGCAGCAGCCCGTCGACGGCGTTGAGGAAGGTGGTCTTGCCGCAGCCGCTGGGCCCGCAGATCGCCAGGAACTCGCCCTCGTAGATCTGCAGGTTCAGGTTGTCCACGGCTAGCACGCGGCGGCCCGTCCGGGGCGTGAAGTACTCGATCATGACGCCCTTCGCGTCGAGCTTAACCACGTCAGATACTGGCACCTTCTCGCTCCTCTTGTGTCTGGCTCAACTGGCGCAGCCGGAACCGCTGCGTCTTGCCAGTCGCCGTCTTCGGTAGCTCCGCCACGAACTCGATCCAGCGGGGGTACTTGAAGGGGGCGATATGAGACTTTACAAAATCCTTCAGCTCCTCGGCCAGCGCCGGGCTCGGCTCCTGTCCGGCTTGCAAGACCACGAACGCCCGCGGCTTGGTAAGCCCGTCCGCGTCGGTGGCGCCGATGACCCCTGCCTCCAGCACGGCCGCGTGCTCCACTAGCGTGTTCTCGATCTCGACCGGCGACACCCACTGGCCGCCCACCTTCAGCATGTCGTCCGCGCGCCCGGCGTACCAGTAGTAGCCCTCGTCGTCCACCCAGTACTTATCGCCGGTGCGGATCCACTCGCCCAAAATCGTCTGCTTCGTCCGCTCGTGCTTGTTCCAGTAGTAGGCGCACGTGCTGTCCCCCTTGATCACCAGGTTGCCGATCTCCCGCGCCGGCACCGGCTGGCCCTCTTCGTCCAGCACCCGCGCCTCGTAGCCCGGCACCAGCTGGCCGCTGCTGCCCGGCCGCACGGCGCCAGGGCGATTGGAGATGAAGATGTGGAGGATCTCCGTGCTCCCGATCCCGTCCAGGATCTCCACGCCGAACCGCTCGCGCCAGCGCTCGAAGATCGCCGGCGGCAGCGCCTCGCCCGCCGACACGCACAGGCGCACCGAGCCGAAGTCCGGCGCGTCTTCGTACGCCAAACATTGCGCGTAGCTCGTCGGCACCGAGAAGAACAGCGTCGGCCGCGCGCTCTCCACCACCTCGAAGATGCGGGCCGGCTCCGGCCGGCCCGGGTACAGAATGGTCGTCGCGCCAACGCTGAACGGAAAGTACAGTGCGTTGCCCAGGCCATAGGCGAAGAACAGCTTCGCCACCGAGAACGTGCGGTCGTCCGGGCCGATGCCGAGCACGCCGCGGGCGTAATTCTCCGCGCAGTACACCATGTCGTGGTGCAGGTGTACGGCCCCCTTCGGAAAGCCCGTCGTCCCCGAGCTGTATAGCCAGAACGCGGCGTCGTCCTTGCTCGTCGGCTCCGCCTCCAGCTCGGCCGACGACGTGGCGAGCAACGGCCAGAACGACACCTGTCCCTCGTGCGGCAGGACGCCGCTGGCCGCGGCGTCCCGGTCGACCACGATCACGTGGCGCAGGAAGCGCAGCTCCTCGCGCGGGATCGCCTCGATCACGGGCAGCAGCGGCTCGCTGATCACCAACACGACCGCCCGCGAGTCCGTCAGCAGGTAGTGGTAGTCCTCGGGCCGCAAGTTCGTGTTCGTCGGGATCGGTACGGCGCCAATCTTCATCGCGCCGAAGAAGGCGTACACGAACTCCGGGCTATCCAGCAGCAGCAAGAGCACCCGTTGCTCGATGCCCACGCCGAGACGCCGCAGCGCGTTGCCGAACCGATTCACGTTCTCGGCGACCTGCGCGTACGTGATCTCCTGGCCCTCGTAGACGATCGCCGGCTGCCCGCCGCGCCCCTCGTCCACGTGCCGGTCGACCAGCCACGTCGCCGCATTGAATTGCTCGGGAACGTCCACGCCCGCCCCTGCCGCCGGCCCCTCGGCCATCTCGGTCATTCCCCCGAACCCATCCCCCCTGCTAGCGCCCCAATCGGGGGGCGGCCGGCGCCCGCCCACTCCCCAACCCGTCCCCCGCCAGCGCCCGAGCCGGGGGGCACGGGTGGTGGCCTCCCGACTCCCCTAGTCCATCCCCTGCCACCGCCCGAGCCGGGAGAGGTGCCAGATCCCCCCACCTCCCCTAGTCCATCCCTTGCCAGCGCACGAGCCGGGGGGCTTGGGGGGGGCCCCCAATTCCCTCTTAATCCATCCCCTGCCACCGCTGGAACAGGTTCTTCTCCAGCCCGAACTGGTCCAGCGCCTTCTGCACGGTCTGGTTGACGATGTCGTCCACCGTCTTGGGCAAATGGTAGAACGACGGCATCGGCGGCAGGATCACGCCGCCGGCCTCCGTCACTTCCAGCATCAGCCGCAGGTGGTTCCGGTTCAGCGGCGTCTCGCGCACGATCAGCACCAGCTTGCGGCGCTCCTTCAGCTGCACGTCCGCCGCACGGCTGAGCAGGTTGTCGTTGTAGGAGTTGGCCACCGACGAGAGCGTCTTGATCGAGCACGGAGCGACGATCATCCCCGCCACCGGGTACGAGCCGCTGGAGATGGCCGCGCCCACGTCGCGATGGTCGTAGACCACGGTCGCGAGCGACAGCACCTCCGACACCGAGCGGCCCGTCTCGTACTCGATGGTCCGCTTCGCCGCATCGCTGACGACGGCGTGCGTCTCCAGGTCGGGATGGCCGTGCAAGACTTCCAGCAGGCGCACGCCGTAGATGGCGCCCGTGCTGCCCGAGATGCCGACGACGAGTCTCACCGTTGATGCCTCGCCCTCACCCCGCGCCCGGGCGCGGCGGTCGCCTGGTGGTGCGCCCACGTCACTTGACACATTAAATCAGGCGCCCGCTGGGCCGTCAAGAACAATTCGGGAGGAATTCGGCCCACGCCGCACACAGCCAGCGGATCGGGCCGTCCTTCAGCGCGCCCAGCGACAGCCGCGCCGGCACCGCGCCGGCGTCGAGCCCCACGTACACGCTCACCCGTGCCCGCCCCGCCGCCGCCAGCGCGGCCCCGATCACGTCGGCCGGCAGCGCCCGAATCTCGTCGGGCGGCGGCGGCTCGACGAGGTCCGGTCGCAACAGCACTCGCCCAACTGGCGCTGTCAGCGGGTGCGCGTCCAACGTATGGAACGGATCGAACCCGGCGGGCAGCGGCGCGTCGAGCGCGACGACGTACCAGGTCTTCTCGAAGCCCGGCCCCTCCAGCCCGAGAAACGGCCCCGGCACCGTGCCCTCCACGCGCCCGTCGAGCACCGGCCAGCCCCCCGCCGGCCGCGGCCCGCCGCGCGCCCCATCCGGCGCCCCCAGCGCCAGCCGCACCCGCTTGCCGCTCGCGTTAGTCATGGCGACCATCGCCGGGCACCGCCGCGTAGCATGAACGCCCCGCCCCTAGTAGATGACCTTGCGCTCCACCAGCGCCTCGTACTCGGCCTCGGATAGGCCGAGTAGCTCGCAGAAGACGTAGTGGTTGTGCTCGCCGAGGCAGGGGCTCGGGCGGGCGAAGTCGGCAGGCGTTGCGGAGAATACGAAGCCGCTGTCCTCGTAGTGGAAGTCCCCCAGCGCGGCGTGCGGCACGGCGTGCCAGTAGCCGCGGTACTGGAGCTGCGGGTCGCTGTACAGGTCCGCCATCGTGTTCACGACCGCCGCCGGCACGCCCGCCGCCTGGAGCGTCTCCATCACGTCCTGGGGCGTGCGCTGGCGCGTCCACTCGCTAAGCCGCGCCTCGATCTCCGCCTCGTGCGCCTTGCGTCCCAGGATCGTGTCATACCGCGGGTCGGCGGCCCAGGCGGGCTCGCCGAGCGCACGCCGCAGCGCCGCCCAGTCCGCGTCGTTCCGCACGCTGATCGTACACCAGGCGTCCTCGCCCTGGCAGGGGAACGCTCCCTGCGGCGTCGCGCGCTCCGAGCGGTTGCCCGTGCGGTCCGCCAGGTGGCCGTTCGCGCTGTAGTCCAGCAGCGTGCTCGCCACGAACTGCAGCCCGTTCTCGTACTGCGAGTTGTCGATGTGCTGGCCCTCGCCGGTCCGCCGCCGGTGGTCCAGCGCGGCCATCACCGCGATCAGCCCGAAGCCCGCGCCCACGAAGTCGATGTACGGACCGTAGTTCAGCAGGGGCATCTCGCCGCCGTAGCCCGTGAGGTGCGTGAAGCCGCCGAGCGACGACAGCATCGAGCCGAAGCCGGGGTGCCGCGCGTTCGGCCCCGTCGCGCCCATGTTGCATGAGCTGAGCATGATGATGTCGGCCTTCACCGCCCGCAGCGCCTCGTAGCCCAGCCCTAGCCGGTCGATCGTGCCCGGCGTCATGTTCTCCACGACCACGTCGGCGCGCGCCACCAGCCGCTTGGCGAGGTCGGTCCCCTCCGGCGATTTGAGGTTCAGCGTGACGCCCAGCTTGCCGTCGTTGAACACCGCGAAGCAGCCCGAGCGGTCCAGCCCCGGCTCCCCGTTCGCGAACGGCGGGTAGTGCGTGCGGAAACCGTCCAGGCTGGCGTGCGACTCGACGCGGATCACCTCCGCGCCGTAGTTCGCCATGTGCTTGCTCACCACCGGCCCGGCGGCGAACACCGCGAACTCGACCACCCGTATGCCGTCCAGCGCCCCTCTAGCCATCAGCCGCCAGCTTTCAGCCGTCAGCTATCAGCCATCAGCAGCACGGAATTCGCTACGCGCACGGCCGCCGCGCTCGCCCCACGGCGATTGCCTCCCTGCCAGCGCAAGCTGACTGCTGATAGCCGATCGCTGAGAGCTAAATCACGTTCGCCGCCTTCAGGCGGCCGAGGTCGTCCAGGCTGAGCCCCAGCTCCCCCTGATAGATCTCGACGTTGTGCTCCCCGATCTCGGGCGCGCGCCGCCACAGCGCGCAGGTGCCCGCGCCGAAGCGCGCGAATGGCCCCGGGTAGCGCAGCGTCGTCCCCAGCTCGGGATGCGGCAGGTCCACCCAGAAGCCGCGTGCCGTCAGGTGCGGGTCCGCCAGGTGGTCCGCCGCCGTTGCCACCGGGTAGCCGAGCATGCCGCGCTCGATCACCCCGCGGTAGTACTCGGCCTTTGTCAGCTGCCGGAACAGCTCGGCCGCCGGCCCCTCGATGGCGTCGATCTCCTCCTGCGTGCTCACCGCCACGTTGAAGTGGTCCCAGTCCCAGTGCTTCAGCCGCTCGGTCGCCACGCCCTTCTCGTCCATCCACGCGACCAGTGCCCGCAGCGTGCGGATGCCCGCCGGCCCGCCGTAGATGATGAAGTTCACGTAACCATCGCGCACCGGCCAGATGGCCCGCATGCGCGCGCCCGTGATGCTGCGCCCCGTCATGAACTCGCCGCCCCGCCGCGGGTTCGTCCCCTCCACGTCCCAGAAGGTCGGCGCGTGCGCCAGGCTGGCGATGACGCTCGCCTGCGCCGACACGTCCACGTGCTGGCCCACGCCGTCGCGCTCCCGCGCCCAGTGAGCGATGAGCGTGCCCATCGCCGCGTGCATGCTCGCCCACATCGGCGCCTGGGGCACCGACACCCGCAGCGGCGGCCGCCCGGGCTGCCCCGTGACCCCCATAAAGCCGCCCAGCGCCATTGCCTCCAGGTCCGTGCCCTGGTACGCGGCGTACGGCCCCTCGCTGCCGAACGGCGTGATCGAGGTCAGGATCACCCGGGGATTGACTTCCCGCAGCGCGCTGTAGTCGAGCCCGAGGGCCTGGAGCCGCCCCGGCTGGAACGACTCCAGCACGAAGTCCGCGCCCCCGACGAGCCGCAGGAACAGCGCCCGGCCCGTCGCGCACGCCAGGTCCAGCGTGATGCCGCGCTTGCTCGTGTTGTAGGCGAACCAGTAGAGGCTGCGCTCGGGGTCGGGCTGCTCGTGATAGTACGGCCCGACCCCACGATCCGGGTCGCCGCCCGGTGGCTCGACCTTCACCACGTCCGCGCCCAGATCACCCAGGATCTTGCCGCACAGATAGCCCCAGCTATCCGTCAGGTCCAGCACCCGGTACGGCGCCAGCACGCCCTCAGAAACGCTTTCAGCCATCAGCAGTCAGCGCTCAGCGATCAGCCGCCGGGGCCAGCAGGCCGCTGACCTCTGACGGCTGACCGCTGATGGCTCGCCTCCTACCGCCCCGTGCGCGCCAGGCTCTCGACCCAGCCGCGCATCTCCGCCTTCGCCTTCTCCAGGTCCTTCGGCCCGAACCACTTCGCCGGGTCCACGCGGTCCACCGGGTACACCGGCCGGTGGAAGTCCTGCTCGTACCCGAAGGGCATCGTCGCGTCGATCCCCATGCCGCCCTCGAAGCGCGTGTTCGACGCCGTCCACTCCTTGTCGCCCGCCGTCATGCGCTCGGCCGGCTGGAAGGTCTGGCCGATGCCGCCGGGAATCGGGTTCAGGATGTCCGTGTGGGGGTTCACGCGTGTCGTGAGCGCCCACATGATGTCGTCCATGCTGTAGATGTCGATGTCGGTGTCGCAGGCGATCGCCAGCCGCATGCCCTGGCTGCACGCCAGGATCGCGCCCAGGAAGTTCCGCTGCCAGCCGTCCTCGATCTTGTTCCGCTTCTTCACCTGGATGATGCAGCCGCCCCAGTCCGTCATGCAGTACGGGATGTTCACGTCCTGGATGATGCCCGGCTGCAGCCGCTCGCACAGCTCGTAGATCGCCGCCTCGCGCACCGTCGTGTCGATGTTGCTGTCGTCGGCGGTATGCACGCCGAGCGGGAAGATGATCGGCTTCGTCGCCCGGCGCCGCATGGTGATCGCCGTGACGTGGAACGTCGGCGCCTTGTACGCCTTGCCCATGTAGCCGGCCCATTCAGGGTGGAACCAGAACTTGCCCTGCTTGCCCTCGCGCTCGGCCTCCGCCGTCTCGTACCGCTTGTCGCGCGGGTACAGGTGGCCCTCCAGCACGTACTCGCAGTCGGCCACCGCCCAGGCGTCCACCGTCTTCGCCTTCACCAGCCGGATCGGCGAGCCCTGCACCGCCCCCGCGGCCCCCAGCTCGTCCGCGCCGCGCGGCAGCACCACGTAGTCGAAGCCGCCGCCGGCGATCAGCGTGCAGGCGGGCGGCAGGCCGAAGCACATGGTCAGCGGGATCGGCTTCTCGTCGTTGTAGTGCTCGGTGATGATCTGCCACATGTGCGCGCCGGGCGCCGACTGGAAGGTGCCGACGTTGCCCCAGCGGAAGTTCATGCGGTTGTAGCCGATGTGGCTCCCGCCGTGGAAGTACGGCCCCACCACCACGCTGTTGCCGCTGCCGATCGTTAGCTCGCTCTCCAGCGCGGTGTGGCGGATGGCCGTGATGTACTTGTTCACGTCCAGGTCGTCGGTGATGACCTCTTCCTGGCACGGCGCCTCGCTGGCGGAGATCTCTTGCGGCGCCAGCGGGTGGGTCAGCGCGTGCGCCAGCTTCCGCGTGCGGTCCTGCGGCCCGTCCCAGCCGAACATCTTCTCCAGCACGCCGTAGTTGGCGAACAGGTTCGTGATCACGCGCGCGTGCGGATACCCCTTCACGTTGTTGAAGAGCATCGGCAGCGAGCCGTCGAGCGCCTTCTGGATGCCGGTGATCTCCAGGTCGGGGTCCACCGGCACGTCCGTCTCCAGCAGCAGGCCCTCCGAGCGGAGCCAGTCCACGGTCGCCGGCAGACTCGTGATGTCCTTGCGCGTGGCAATTGCCATGAGCCTCTCCTCCTACTGGCGGGGCGCCCGCGCCGCGCCGCGGCTCCCGCTCGCCGCCGCGCCGTGGCCGTGCCGATAGGGCGGCGAGCATCGCTCCGGCCAGGTGGACGACGAGCCGCTGGTGCGGCCGGCAGGCAACCAGCGTCGTGTTCAGGGCTGGTTGCTGCAATTATAGTACCCAGGCGACGCCGATAGCAGGCCGGTCTGTTAGACTCTGGTATCGGAATCCGCGATACTGCCTGCCGCTCGCCGCTCGCCCCCGGCGGGCGCCCCGTAGTGAGCGTGCTGTGCGACTCGCCGACCTCGCCACCTTTCGCGCCGTCATGCGCCAGGGCACTGCCACCAAGGCCGCCGTGGCGCTCGGCCTCTCCCAGGCTACCGTATCCGAGCGCCTCGCGGCCCTGGAGCGCGAGCTGGGCGGCGCCCTCTTCCGCCGCACCGGCCGCCGCCTGGAGCCGACCGCGATGGGCGCCGCGCTGCTGCCCTTCGCCGAGCGCCTCCTGAGCCTCGAGGAGGAGGCGCGCTCTCAGGCCCGCCAGGCGCTGGGCCGCGGCGCCCGGCTCGCCCTCGCCGCCACGCCCACCACCAGCACCTACCTCCTGCCGCCCCTCCTGCGTCAGCTCCACGAGCAGCACCCCCGGGCCGAGATGGCCGTCCGCGTCGCCCAGCCGCCCGAGGTCGCCCGGCTGGTGCTGGACCACCTGGCAGCGGTCGCCCTGAACACTGCCGCCCTCGTCGTCCCTGAGCTAGAGCAAGAGTATCTTTGCGCCGACCCGATCGTGCCGGTCGCGGCCCCGACGCTGCGCGCCCGCCTGCCCCAGCCGTTGCCGGTCGCCGCGCTGGGCGACGTGCCCCTCATCTCGACCGAGGCCAATACCGGCTACTGGCACCGCGTCGAGGACTACCTCGCCCGCCACGGCGTGCGGCCGCGGGTGGCGATGGACCTCGACTATATTGAGGTCGTGAAGCAGATGGTCTGGGCCGGCCTCGGCGTCAGCTTCGTCCCTCGCAGCGCGGTCGCCGACGACTTGCAGCGCGGCACCCTGGCCGAGCTGGCGATCACGCCCGCCCCGGCCCTCAGCCGGCCGATCTACCTTGTCTGGCGCCGCCGCCGCCCCCCGGAGGGGCTGGCTGCGGCCTTCGCGGCGGTCGCCCGCGCGGCCCTCGCCGATCCGCCGCCGGCGGACGCCGCGCCCCGCCCCGGCGCTCCGCCGCCGCCCTGACCGCGTCATACACAAAGGGCTTGCCGTGCCGGGTGCCCTCGCGTAGAATCTTGTCAATTCGCTGGCCGCGCCGCCTCGCGGCGTGCCGAGACCACCGCGTTTCGACCGCGTCCACCCGACGCGACCCACCCGCGCCCGCCGAGACGGGGAGGAGAGATGGCCGAACAGGTGATCGCGCGCAAGAATATGGGCCAGGGCCTGGGCGTGCTGCTCTTCGTCATGCTCGGAGGGCTCGTCCTGGGCGTCGTGCTCCAGATCATCCTCGGCTTGCTCATGGGCAGTATGGGCGCCGCGCTCTCGCGCAGTAACGTGATCGTCGGGCTCGTCTGGCCGGTGTGGGCCATCGTCGCCGTCGAGGCCATCTACGCCAAGATCCCCCCCTACCAGCGCATCATGCCACTCAGCACCGCGCGCGCCATCGTCGGCTTCCTCGCGCTGATCTTCGTCTGGGAGATCGTCACCACCTACGTGTTCACGAACGCGCTGGTCATCGTGCCGCTCAGCAAGATCTGGGCGGCCTTCATCAAGCTCGCCGCCAGCGGCGAACTGTGGAAGCACACCTCGGTCAGCCTGCAGGAAGCCGCGCTCGGCTACGTCTCGGCGGCCATCGTCGGGGTCGGCCTGGGCCTGCTGCTCGCCACGAACGCCCGCCTGCGCGACTATCTCGAGCCCTGGGTGTCGTTCCTCTACGCCGTGCCGCTGGTCGCCATCGCGCCGCTGTTCATCGTGGCCTTCGGCATCGGCATCATGTCCAAGGTCGTGGTCATCTTCCTCGTCGCCGTGTTCATCATCCTCGTGAACACCGAGGTGGGCGTCCTGAGCACCGACCCGCACCTTATCGAGGCGGCGCGCTCCTTCGGCGCGACGCGGCTGCAGATCTTCCGCAAGGTGCTCCTGCCCGCAGCGCTGCCCTTCATCATCGCGGGCCTGCGCCTGGGCGTCGCCCGCGCCCTGGTCGGCGTCGTCGTCGCCGAGCTGTTCGGCGCCAAGGCGGGGCTGGGCTTCCTCATCCTCGCCTCGGCCCAGGTCTTCGACACCGCCAGCCTGTTCGTCGGCGTCCTGGTGCTGGCGATCGGCGGCTACCTCGGCGTCGAGCTGCTCGCGCTCGTCGAGAAGCGCATGGCCCCCTGGCGCCACTTCGAGTTGAGGGACTAGTGGGATGCCCAAGCTGGAAACGCGCGGCCTGTCCAAGACGTTCATCAAGGCGACCGGCGGCGAGGTCGAGGCCTTGCGAGACATCAGCCTCCAGATCGAGGAGGGTGAGTTCATCTGCATCGTCGGCGCCAGCGGTTGCGGCAAGACCACGTTCCTCCGCATCCTCGACGGCCTGATCGACCAGACGAGTGGCGAGATCCTCCTTGACGGCCGCGAGGTCACCCGCCCCGGCCCCGATCGCGGCTTCGTCTTCCAGAGCGACTCGCTGTTCCCCTGGCGCACCGTCCTCGACAACGTGGTGTTCGGGCTCGAGGTGCAGGGCAAGCCGCGCAAGGCCTCCGTCGAGCGCGCGATGGAGTACATCAAGCTCGTCGGCCTGTCCGGCTTCGAGAAGAACTATCCCCACGAGCTGTCGGGCGGCATGCGCCAGCGCGCCAATCTCGCCCGCGCCCTCACCGTCAACCCCGAGCTGCTGCTGATGGACGAGCCGTTCGCCGCGCTCGACGCGCAGACGCGCGAGATCATGCAGCAGGAGTTGCTCCGCATCTGGCGCGGCTACCAGAAGACGGTGATCTTCATCACGCACCAGATCGACGAGGCGATCTACCTGGCCGACCGCGTGTTCGTCTTCACCGTGCGCCCCGGCCGCGTGAAGACTGCCATCCGCGTGCCCTTCCAGCGGCCGCGCAGCCTGGAGATCAAGCGCACGCCCGAGTTCATCGGCTACGTCGATCAGGTGTGGAAGCTGATCGAGGAAGAGGTCCGCGCCAGCGTCATGGCCGGCGAGTCGTAGCTACCACATCGCTCGGCCGCCGTCCACGACCAGCGTTTGGCCGCTGACGAACGCGCTCCGGTCCGAGGCCAGGTACACGAAGGCCCCCACCAGGTCCGCGGGCACCTGCGTCCGCTTGATCGGCCCGGCCTGCGCGCGCTGCTCCATGTACTCGCGCGTCGTCGTCGCCAGCGCCGCGCTCGTCGCCGTGAGCCCGGGCGCGATGGCGTTCACCCGGATCCCGTGCTCGCCCACCTCGCGCGCCAGCGCCCGCGTCAGGCCGATCACCCCAGCCTTCGACGTGACGTAGTGCAGGAACTGCGGCGCGCCCCAGAAGGCCGTCCCCGACGAGATGTTGATGATGCTGCCGCTGCCCTGCTGGCGCATGTAGGGAAACACTGCCTTGCAGCACAGCCACATCCCGCGCAGGTTCACCGCCATGACGGCATCCCACTCCTCCTCGGGAATCTGGTCGAACGGCTTCCGCTGGATGTTGCCGAACATCGCGGCGCAGTTCACCAGCACGTCGATCCGCCCCACTTCCTCGAAGGTCTGGCGTGCCATCGACTCGGCGTCGAGCCACTTGCTCACGTCCGTCGCCAGCGCCAGCGCGTCCCCGCCCGCCTCGCGCACGGCGGCCGCGGTCTGGTCGGCCAGGTCCTGCTTCAGCTCCGCGACCACGACGCGCGCGCCCTCCTGCGCGTAGCGCACGCAGATGGCGCGGCCGATGTCGCCACCCGCGCCCGTCACGATCGCCACCTTCCCCCGGAGCAACTGGTCGCCAATCGGCTCGCGCATGCGCCCTCCCCGGCCCCGCTCGCTGCCCTGGGCCAGCCGCGTCCTTCCCGTGCCGCCGCGCCCCGCGAGGCCCCCGCCGCGCAGTTATAGCACTCGGCGACGAGCTATTCCTGCACGCCAGGCCATCGTGTGGTAGGCTCTAGCGACGCGCACCCCGGACCGGCGGCCCCGCGCCACTGGCGGCCCCCGTCCCTCGCGTCTCGTCCCACGGTGGCTCCGTGCGCGACCCTGCGACCACAGATCAGGATCACGACGTAGTGGAGGCGGCATGCTGGCGCGACCACCGCGGCGGCTCTCGATGGGACGACTCCGCCGCGCGCTCTCGCTCGGGACGGCGCTCCCCGCGCTCCTGTTGGCGCTCGCCCTCGGCCTCGGCGTCGGCCCGCCGCCCCGCGTGGCTGCTCAGGCCGGCCTGAAGGGCGGCGCCGCCAGCTTTAGCCGCGACGTGCTCCCAGGCGGCCTCACGCTGCTCGTGGAGGAGCGCCCCGGCAGCGGCCTGGTGGCTGTGAACGTGGGCGTGCTCGCGGGCGCGCGCTACGAGCCGGACGACGCGGCCGGCGCGGCGCAGTTCATGTCGCAGCTCTTCCTCGACGGCACGCCGTCGCGTCCGTCGCGGCGCGACGTGTTGGGCGCGATCACCTCGCGCGGCGGCGATCTGAACGTCGACGCCGGCTGGGAGCTGGTCAGCCTGTCGGCCGAGATGGCCAGCGAGGACGTCGACGTCGCCCTCGACGTGCTCGCCGACCTGCTGCTCAACTCCGCCTTCGCGCGCGACCGCTTCGAGGCCGAGCGCACGCTGATCTTGCAGAACTTGGTCGAGCGCGCGGACAATCCCGCCCGCCTCTTCTCCGACGTGGCCTATGCGACCGCGCTCGGCGAGCCCGACCTGCGCCACGTCCCCGCCGGCAGCCCGGACACCATCAGCAGCCTCGCCTACGACAATCTCCTGCGCTACCGCGCGGCTCAGGTCGTCGGCGGCAACACGATCGTCGCCGTGGCCGGCGATGTGCGCCGTGACGACGTGCTCCCCCGCGTCCAGCGATACTTCGCGGCGCTGCCGCCCGGCCCGCGCCAGCAGCCCCGTCCGTTGCCGCGGGTGGTGCCGCCCCCGCTCGTCACGCGCGCCGCGGGCAGCGAGCAGTCCAACGTCGCGGTGGCCGCGCGGACTCCCGGCGTCGAGTCCGCGGACCGCGCGGCGCTCGTGGTCCTCTCAGGGCTGCTGGGTGGGGGCGGGCAGCGGCTTTACACGGAGATCCGCGACAAGCGCGGCCTCGCCTACGTCGCCGGCGCCAGCCTCCTCCAGATGCCCGACGCCGGCGTGCTGCTCGCCTACGCGGGCACCGAGCCGGGCAATACCGACGAGGTAGCCGACCTGCTCCGCGGCGAGGTCGAGCGGCTGGTCGATGAGCCTGCCAGCGACGACGAGGTCGCCCACGCCATCTCCTACTTCGTCGACGGCCAGATCGTGGACCTGGAGACCGACTCGGCGCGGGCCGGCGACCTCGTGCGGCGCGAGTCGCTGTACGGCACCGCCCCGCCGCGCGAGTATTTTCTGGAGATGATTCGCGAGGTCCGCCCTGCCGACGTGCAGGCCGCGGCCCGCCGCTACCTCACGCCCGACCGCCTCACGACCGTCATTCTCGGCCCCGACCAATAGGCCGGGGGACCGGGCCGTGCCAGACCATCCTAAGGAGCGAGCGCCTATGTGGACGTTCACGCGCACCGGTCGTCGCTCTCTGCCGCTCGCGCTAGCGCTGCTCATGGCCCTCGTGCAGCCGGCCGCGCGGCCGCCCGGACCAGGCCCCGCCTCGCTCCACCCGGCGGCTGTCGCGCTCGCCCAGGACGAGGAGCCTGGCGTCTACCGCGCCACGCTGCCCAATGGCATTGTCCTTGTCACGAAGGAGCGGCCCGATGCGGAAGTCGCGGCCCTCAGCATCTACGTGCGCGGGGGCTCGCGCAACGAGGACCCCTCGACGGTCGGCGCCGCCCACTTCATGGAGCACATGTTCTTCCAGGGCACGCCCACCCGCCCGAACAGCGCCGCCATCGACGACCCGATCACCGAGCGCGGCGGCTGGCTGAACGCCACGACGGCCTGGGAGGGCATCACCTTCTTCGGCACGGTGCCCAACTCGGCCTTCGACGTGCTGCTCGACACGCTCTCCGACATCCTGGTGAACTCGGTATTCGCCCCCGACGCCCTGGAGAAGGAGCGTCGCGTCGTGATCGAGGAGCTAAATCGGAGCCTCAACAACCCCAACGCCTACGCCTTCGAGACCTACGCCAAGACCGTCTTCGCCGACCACCCCGCCCACCAGATGCCGGGCGGCGACCGCAGTACCGTCCGCACGGTGAGCCGCGACACGCTGCTCGCGTTCCGCGACCGCTTCTTCCGCGCCTCCAACCTCGTGGTGGCCGCCGTCGGCAACCTCCACCACGAGGAGGTCGAGGCGCAGGTGGCCGCGGCGTTCGCCAACATGCGCGACGGCCCGGCGCCCACGTTCACGCCATCCCCGCGGCCCGCGGCGAAGCTGCGCGTGGAGCGGCTGTCGGTCGGGGCCAGGCAGGCCCAGATCATCCTCGGCTGGCCCACGGTCGGCACCGACAGCCCCGACCGCTACGCGCTCCAGGTGCTCGCCTCGGCGCTCGGGTCGAGCGGCCAGGTGCTCGCCGCCGACCTGCGCGACCGCCTGGGGCTCGTCACCCGCGTCGACACCGGCTACTGGGAGTTGACCGACGTGGGCACCTGGCTGATCGCCGCCGCGGCCGAGCCAGACAAGGTCGACGATGCGGTCGCGGGCATGCTCGATCAAGTGCGGGCCGTTCGCGATACCCCGCTCGATCCCGACGAGCTGGCCAACGCCAAAGCCTACATTCGGGGCAGCGACCGGCGCGGCCTGGAGCGCTCCATCGATCAAGCGCAGGACCTGTCCACCGGCATCGCCCTCGGCAACTACCAGCCGCTGGATGAATACCTCGGCCACATCGCGGCCGTCACCGCCGACGATGTCCAGCGCGTCGCCCGCACCTACCTCGACCCCGACAACTACACCCTCGTCGTCCTCGGCCCCTAGCGCGCCCGGCACAGCGTCTGACCGGTCGGCGCCAGGTGGGGGCGGGTTTCATACCGGACCGCAACCGGCTATAGAATCCTGCGGCCGCACTCGATGGCGGCGTGCTGAGAGCGTCGGCTCCCGCATCCCTCCCCCTCTCCCCCTGGGAGAGGGCCGGGGTGAGGGCCCGTCCCGGTCGGCCAACCGCCCGGCTGCATCGTGTATCACCCGTCTGAGCCGGACGCCCGCCCCTCGCCAATGCATTCATAGTAGATAGGCCGCGAGGCGCGCCGGAGAGCGCCCGCTATCTCGCGCGACGTGGTCGCCTATCTTACGCCGTACACGCCTCCCCCGCACCCGCCGCCCGCGCCCGGCCCGGGGCCTCGCCCCGCCGGCCCGGCCCGCGGCAGGCCCCGGGGGAGTATCGTACGGGGCAAACGATGCGACCTTCCGCGCCCGAGGAGCACGCGCAGACCCGCGCCCGGCCTAGCAGTTAACCATCCGGTAAAGGAGCATCGTTTGACCGTTCCTCGGAGAAACTCCGCCGCAACATCGTGGCGCGCACCCCGGGGCGACAGTGTGGCGGTTCGCATTGACACGCGCGCGCCGACTGCCTACACTACCGCCGCGTGCTCGGCTCGACCCGATACCTGGAGGCAGCTCGTGCGCCGTGGCGATTGGCAGCAGGCGCTCAGCCTGCTCGGCGTAATGATGGCGTGGCTCGCGGCGACGGCCTGCGCGCCGACCAGCGGCCGCGGGGTGCCCGCGCCGCTCCCCGCGACGCTCGCGACGGCGGCGCAAGCGGCGGCCGCAGCCGCGGGGACACCTGGCGCGGCCGCCGCGACCGGGGCGACGGCGGCGCCCGAGGCGCTGCCCATTCGCGTCGGCTACGCGGCCCCCAGCGCGGCGTTCCTGCCCGTCTGGATCGCGCAGGATGCCGGCCTGTACGCCAAGTATGGCCTGAAGGCCGATCTGGTGAATCTCGGGCCGAACGTCGCCGCGCCCATCATGGCTGGCGAGGTAGACGTGGTGCAGGCGGCCGGGCCGGGCGTGTTCGCCGCCAACTTGCAGGGCGGCGACACGGTTTGGTTCATCGTCTCCGTGAACAAGCCAGTGCTCCAGCTTCTCGCGCGGCCCGAGATCGCCAGCCCCGCGGACTTGCGCGACCGCGCCGTCGGCGTGAGCGCCCGCGGCACCTACACCGACCAGTGGATGACCTACGCCCTGCGCCACCTGGGCCTGGAGCCCGGCCGCGAGGTGACGGTGCTCGCCACCGGCGGCCCGGCCGAGAGCGTCGCCGCCGCGGCCAGCGGCCGCGTCGAGGCGATCATCATGGGTCCGCCCTCCAACCTGCGCGCGCTCGACGCCGGCCTGAAGCTGCTGCTCGATCTCACCACCCTCGACGTGTCCTATCCCGCCGGCGGCGTGGCCACCAGCCGCAAGGCGCTGGCCGAGAAGCCCGACCTACTGCGCCGCTTCGCCCGCGCCTACGTCGAGGCAATCCAGGTCTACCGTGCCGACCCGGCCCTCTCCCAGCAGGTGCTCGCGCGCTACACCAACACCGAGTCGCCCGCCGACCTGGCCGAGTCCTACCGCGCCTTCCGCGACTACACCGAGCCGGTGCCGCTGCCGCGCCTGGAGGCGATGCAAACGGCGCTGGAGCTGATGGCGCCCGATCTGCCGCAGGCGCGCGACGCCAACCCGCGCGACTTCTACGACGACACGATCATCCGCGAGCTAGACCAGAGCGGCTTCATCGCCTCCCTCGGCAAGGCGCCATGATTCGCATCGAAGGGCTGGCGAAGACCTTTGTAGCGGGCCACGGCCAGGTGCGGGCCGTGCGCGACCTCGACCTGGAAGTGCGTCAGGGCGAGTTCTTCGTGCTGCTCGGGCCGAGCGGCTGCGGCAAGACCACTACCCTGCGCTGCGTCGCCGGCCTGGAGCGGCCCGAGCGCGGCCGCATCACGATCGGCGACCGCCTAGTCTACGCCGGCGACCGCCGCCTCGCCCTCGGCCCCGACGAGCGCGAGGTGGGCATGGTCTTCCAGAGCTACGCCATCTGGCCGCACCTGACCGTCTACGACAACGTGGCGCTCCCCCTCGTCCACGGCCGACGCAAAGTGCCGAAGGCGCAAGTGGCCGAGCGGGTGCTGCGCGCCCTCAACCTCGTCCACCTCGACGGCCTGGAGCGGCGCGGCGTCACGCAGCTCTCCGGCGGCCAGCAGCAGCGCGTCGCGCTAGCGCGCGCGCTCGCGCTGGAGCCGGCCGTCCTTCTGATGGACGAGCCGCTGTCCAACCTCGACGCCAAGCTGCGCGAGGAGATGCGCGTCGAGCTGAAGGCGCTCACTCGGCGTCTCGGCGTCACCACCCTCTACGTCACCCACGACCAGCTCGAAGCGCTGACGATGGCCGACACGCTGGCCGTCATGGCCGCCGGCGCCGTGCTCCAGCAGGGCGCCCCCGAGGCGGTCTACCGCGAGCCCGCGACCCGCTTCGTGGCGGGCTTCCTCGGCCAGATGAACTTCATCCCCGGCAGCGGCCGCGAGGACAGCGCCGGCACCTGGACGGTCCGCACGGCGATGGGCGACCTGCGCTGCCAGCGGACGCCCGGCCTCGGGCCGGGAGACGCGGTCGTCGTCGCCATCCGCCCTGAGGAGATCGAGCTAGCCGCCGGCCCGGCACCCGTCCCCGTCGTGCCCGCCAGTGCCGCGCCCGCCGCGACGGCCGATCCCACCGGGGACGGCGCGGCCACGGACGACGCGACGGTCGTGCCGGCGCGCGTGGCGGCTCGCCTCTTCCTCGGCGACGCGGCGCTGTGCAAGGTGATCGCCGCCGCCCAGGTCGAGCTAGTCGTCAAGACGCGCGCCTCGCTCGCCCTCGCGCCCAACACCGTCGTGGCGCTGCGCCTCCCCGCCGCCGCCTGCCGCGCCCTCCCCGCCGCCGAGCCCGCCCCCGCCCGCGCCTGACGCCCCGGCACCACCCTCACCCCGGCCCTCTCCCACGGGGAGAGGGAGTAGACGCGCCCTCACCCCAGCCCTCTCCCAGAGGGAGAGGGAGCAGGACGGGCGCCCCGCCCGCGTTGCCTCTCCCCCTGGGAGAGGCCGGCCGAGGGCGGCGAGGCCGGGTGAGGGCGTCCCCGTCTCCCAGGCTTGGAGCGCCGCGCCGCCGCTGCCTATACTGCCCCCAACCAGATCGCGCGGCGAGGAGGCGGCGATGAGCGAGCCCACGACAGCACCAATGGCGGGCGGAGCCGGGCGTCCCCCCGTGCGCTTCGGCATCTTCGACTGGATCGACGAGCCCCCCGGCGCCGACCTGGCCGCCCTGTACGACGGCCGCCTGCAGATGCTGGAGTACGCCGACACGGCCGGCTTCTACTGCTACCACCTCGCCGAGCACCACTGGACGCCCCTGTGCACCACGCCCTCGCCCAACCTGTTCCTCGCCTCCGCCGCGCAGCGCACGCGCCGCATCCGCCTCGGCCCGCTGGTCTACCTCCTGCCGCTGTACAATCCGCTGCGGCTGCTGGAGGAGATCTGTATGCTCGACCATCTCAGCCACGGACGGCTGGAGGTCGGCATCGGTCGCGGCGCCTCGCCCTACGAGCTAGCGCCCTTCCACGTGGCGATGGACGACGCCCGTCCCATGTTCGACGAGGCGCTGACCCTCCTGGTGCAGGGGCTGAGCACCGGCGAGGTCCACTTCGACGGCAAGCATTACTCATTCAACGACGTGCGCGCGGTGCTGCGCCCGCGCCAGCAGCCCTACCCGCCGCTCTGGTATCCCACCAACTACAGCCGCTCGGTCGCCTGGATCGGAGAGCACAATTTCAGCACAGTTTTTGGCTCGCTCTTCCCTTCGCTCGAGGCGACGCGCGAGCAGTTCGAGCTGTACAACGCCCAGCGCGCCGCCCACGCGGGCCAGCCGGGCCGGCTGAACGGCCACGTCGCCAATCCCTGCTACGGCCTGGTGCGCCACGTCTACGTGGCCGAGACGGATGCGCAAGCGCTCGCCGAGGCGCGCGTCGCCTACGATGCCTTCCAGGACAGCTTCGCCTACCTCTGGCGGCTCCACGACGACGAGCGCCTGACCCAGCGCGGCGACTGGGAGTCGTTCCGCGCGCAGGGCGGCATCTACGTCGGCGCGCCGGCCACCGTGCGCGCGCAGCTGCAGCACGCGCTAGAGGTGACGGGTGGCAACTACTTCGCCGGCGCCTTCGCCTTCGGCAGCCTGACGCCCGAGCAGACGCTGCGCTCGCTGCGCCTGTTCGCCGAGCAGGTCATGCCGGCGTTCCGCTGAGCCGCCCGGCCGCTCGCGCCCGCCGACGCGCCCCGAGACGGGACCCCGCGCCTGGTGCTATCATGCGGCTGGCACAGACACTGCTAAAATTGTGAACAGACGCCGCCACGGCTCCCGCCGCGCGCCCGCCAGGCCGCGGTGAGGCGAAGCGGTGCTGCGTCGGAGAAGGAGGCTCCCATGCGGGCCCTGGTTCTTGGCGCATCCGTCCTGGTGGCGGCGCTCGGCGCCGCGGCGCCCGTCGCGCAGGCTCAAGTGATCTTGCCGCCCGGCGTCGCCGTGCCCCCCCCGGCGCCCATCGGCACGCCGCCCTACGGGTACTTGCCCTCGCCGTATGGCCTCTACGGGATGGTGCCCCCCTACGGCAGCACCGGCCAGCCCAGCAGCGTTGTGTGTACCGACCCGCAGAGCGGCCAGCAGCTCATCATTCCTAGCGCGAACGTCTTCCCGGCGATCGCCAGCACCTGCGTGCCGTCCGGCCCAGGCCAGTAGCACCGCCCATCCGGCGATTCGCGGGCGTCAGCAGGCGTAGGGCCGGGGCTCGTCCCCGGCCGCTCCGCGGACGCGCCTGCACTGGCGCGGCCGCCAGCGCGCCTGTCCTCTCGTGTCACCCACCTGGTCCAGCCATCCGCCGCTGCGCTACCGCGCGGCGGCGAGCTGGCGCCGCGCCTCGTCGAGCGGCCCCCGCGCCACGAAATCCTCGATCTTCAGGTTGTCGGGCACCGGCCCGGCCAGGCGGGCGATGTCCGTCATGTTCAGCCAGGCCGCGTCCGACGCTGTGCCGTCGGTAGACCAGGTGTCGAGCCCGAGCGCGTAGGCCGCGGCCGCCACGTCCGGCTCCAGGCCCAGCCACTCCTCCAGTAGCTGCACGCTTTCGTCGCGGTTCGCGCGCGCGTAGGCCAGCCCCCGCAAGCCCGCGCGAATCGTGCGCACGACCACGTCGTGGCGCTCGTCGATCGTCCGCTGCGCCGCCGCCAGCCCGATCCAGGCCACGTCCACCTCGCGCGAGATGCGCCCCAGCTCGTGGTGCCCCGCCGCCTCGGCCTTCAAATCGAACGGCGAGCCCAGGATAGCGCCGGCGAGCTGGCCCGCATCCAACCCGGCCAGCCGCGACGGCGAGCTAGGGATCGGCAGCAGGCTCACGTCGTCCGGCGACACGCCATTGCGTTGCAGCACCACGCGTGTCTCCCAGTCGGTGAAGTCGAGGTGCTGGTTGATACCGACCACCTGGCCGCGCAGATCGCCGAAGTCCCGAATCTCGGGGCGCACCATGAGGCGGTGCTGCGGCCGCACGGCGAACGCCATCAGCGCGCGCAGCGGCGCGTCGTGCTGGACGGCCGCCTGGCCCGGCGAAGTCATGTCGAGGCTGAAGTCGACGTCGCCCGAGAGCAGCCCCGCGACGAGATTCGTGGGCAGCATCTGCACGAAGGTCGGCGCCAGGCCCTCGGCGGCGAAGAAACCCTCGTGGTCTGCCACGTAGGCTGGGAACCAGCTCAGCGACGGCGCCGGGTAGCCGAGCGTGATCGCGTCCGTGCGCTCGGGTGCGGCCGGCGGCGCCGCGGCTCCCCCTTGCGCGGGCGGCGCGGCGCCGCTCGCCGCCGGCGGAGCCGCCGCTACCGCAGCCGGCGCGTTGGCCGCGGGCGCCGCCCCGGCCGGCGGGGCGCCGTCGGCCGGGGCCCCGCGGCCTGGCTGAACGGCGCCGGCCGACGCCGGGGCACCCGGCTGGGTACCCGCGACCGGGGCCGCGGTGGGCGCGCAGGCCGCTGCCCAGGCCAGCACCCCGACGAGCGCCAGCAGCCAGGGCCAGCCGCCCCGCCGGCCGCCGGGGGGCCGCGCCCCTGCCGCTCGCCCCGTGTCCGCCACGCGCGGCCCATCCCAACGCATCCCGCCAGCCATCGCTGCCCTCCTCCGCGCGGCATGGCGCCGCGCCAGGGCCTGAGCATACCACGATCGCCCGCCCCCTGCCGCTGGCCAGGCCGGACCAGTTCGGCCCAGGGACGGGCCGTCCGGGAGCGCGGCCGTCCCGCCCGGCCCGTGCAGCCCGCGCTGGCGAGGCGGCCGAGACGGCCGCGCGCTCGGGCCGGCGAACGCCAGGCTAGGCCGGCGAGGCAGGTTCTACGCTGGCCGCTCCCATCAGGTGGCGCAGCTTGTCGGGGTTCGCCACCACCCGCACGCCCTGGATGCGCTCCTCCGCGATGTCCAGCAGCAGGACCGCGAAGGGTCGCCCGTCCAGGTAGCTCACGAGACCCGGCTGGCCGTTGACGTGCGTGAAGCGCGTGTCCAGCCGTGGCGGCGCCTTGCGCACGGCGCCAATCAGCGCCCGCGCTACCGCCTCGCGGCCGTGGATCGGCTTCAACGCCGCCGCCACCTTGCCGCCGCCGTCCGACCACAGGGTGATGTCGTCGGCCAGCGTCGCCACCAGGCCCGGCAGGTCGCCGGTGGTGCAGGCCCGCAGGAACTCCCGCGTCAGCCGGTCCTGCTGCGCCGTCGAGGCTGTGAACCGCGGGCGCCGCGCCTGCACGTAGCCGCGCGCGCGCCGCGCGAGCTGGCGGCAGTTCGCCTCGCTCTTGCCAACGATGCGCGCGATCTCCGCGAAGTCGTAGCCGAAGACGTCGTGCAGCAGGAACACCGCCCGCTCCACCGGCGTCAGGCTCTCCAGCAGCACCAGGAACGCCATCGACAGCGACTCGTGCAGCGCCGCCGTGTCCGCCACGTCCGGCGCCTGCGCATCCACCAGCGGCTCCGGCAGCCACGGCCCGACGTACTCCTCGCGCTGCACGCGCGCCGACCGCAGGTGGTCCAGGCAGAGCCGCGTCACGATGGTCGTCAGATAGGCTTTGGGTGACTCGATCTCGGTGTCGCGCGCGTTCTGCCAGCGCAAGAACGCCTCCTGCACGATGTCCTCCGCGTCCATGACGCTCCCCAGCATGCGGTACGCGATGCCAAAGAGCAGCGGGCGGTACTCGTTGAATTGCTCCTCGGGCGTCATGCTTACTTCATCCCCCTTGCCGCCGGGCAGGGAGGGCACGGGCAGCGCCGCCAGCCGCCCGCACCTCCCCACCGCGCCTATGCTCCGAGCGGCAGCGGCGCCAGAACCGGGCGCTCGACGGAGGACGGCCGCGCCGCGAGGATGAGCCGCGCCGCGCGGCGGGCGCTGGCGAGGCTGGCATCCGCGAGCATACCCTCGGGACCCACCCAGTCGCCAGCCACGTAGAGGCCCGGTACGTCCGGCACCGCCGGCCCCGGTCGTCCCGCCGTGCCGCCCTGCGCCGCCGTCACCAGCGCATTCGAGACGACCACGTGCGGGAGGAACCGCCGCACGACGAGCGCGGCCTGCCAGCCCGGCTGCGCGCGGTCGAGCAGGCCCTCCAGCTCGCGCTCGACGGCGCCCGGATCGGCCGCTGGCTCCGACCCCAGGTAGCGGGCCACATGAATCAGCGCGCCACCGGACGGCGCCAAGTTCCCCCACGCCGAGTGGGTCGAGAGGTACAGCGGGGCGTCCACGCCGAACGCGATGCGCCCGCGCGGGTTGGGCAGGCGCTGGAGCCCGACGTCGAGCGTGGCCGCCCAGACGGGGACGGCGGTCTCGGCCCAGCGGCGCAGGACCGTCGGCGGGCCGTCCTGCACCAGCGCGCTGGCCGCCGCCGGGCCGGCGGCGAGCACCACCGCCCCGGCCGCCCAGGTCGCGCCGTCCGCCAGGCGCACGCCGCGCACCGCCGCGTCGCGGAGCACCGCCGTCACCTTCGCGCGGCCGACGATACTCACGCCCGCCGCCTCGGCCGCGCGGCGCAGGCCGGCGACCAGCGTCTGCCAGCCGCCATCGAGGTACCGCACGCCGCGCAGCGCCAGCCGGAGCTGCGCCAGCGCCGCGCCCGCGCTCTGGCGCTCCGGATCGTTCGCATAGGTCGCCACGCGCAGGAACATCTCCACGATCTCCCGCAGCCGCGGCTCGGGCACCGCCCGGCGCAGCCACGCGCCCAGCGGGACGTCGTCCACTGCCGCCGGGTCCGTGCGGGCGATGCGAACAATCGTCGGCACGAGGGCGAGCTTCTCGCGCGGGCCCAGCAGCTCACTGCGGAGCAGCGCGAGCGGGCTCGCCGGCAGCGGATAGAGCCGGTCGTCGCGCACGAGGTAGCCCTCGACGCCGGGCTTGCCGCCGCTGTAGTCGATGCCCAGCTCGCGGTAGACCTTCGCGCCCTGGCCGGCCTCGTAGAGGGCGTGCGGCCCCAGGTTCAGCCTGAACCCTGCCGCCTCCTGCGTGCGCGCCCGGCCGCCGATCTCGGCGGCCTGCTCGAACAGCGTCACCGCGCGTCCGCCCCGCGCCAGGTACGTCGCTGTCGTCAGGCCCGCCAGGCCGCCGCCGACCACGATCACGTCCGCGCTGCGTGGCTCATGCATGGTGCTCGCTCCCTTCCGGCGCCGCTCCCCGCGGCGCCGCCATTCTCGTGTCAACCACGAGACGAATCAGCCCCGCCCCGCGTGACACGGCGTGAACCGTCACTGCGCGGACTGGTCCGTCGGCGCATGAGTTTAGCCGAGGAACGGTCAAACGATGCCCCTTTACCGGATGGTTAACTGCTAGGCCGGGCGCGGGATTCAGCGTGCTCCTCGGGCGCGGAAGGTCGCATCGTTTACCCCGTACGATACTCCCTGGCTGTCCTGCCGCGGGCCGGGCCGGCGGGGCGGGTGCCCCGGGCATGGGCGCGGGCGGCAGGCGCGGGGGAGGCGTGTACGGCGTAAGATACGCGACCACGTCGCGCCAAGGGCGGGCGCTCTCCGGCGCGCCTCGCGGCCGGATACTGGGGGACGCCCTCACCCCCGCCCTCTCCCAGGGGGAGAGGGAGGAAGACGCGCCCTCACCCCCGCCCTCACCCAGAGGGAGAGGGGGTCGGGGTGCGCCCGCGCTGGTGTCGGTAGGACACCGAGCCGGGCGGCGCCCGGGCAGAGCGCAGGAAGCAGTGCCCCTGCAAGAGAACGCATTGGCAGGGGGGGCGATCGTCCGGAGGAGAGGGCGGCATGAAGAAGGACCAGCAGCGCCCCTGCAAGAGAACGCATTGGCAGGGGGGGCGATCGTCCGGGGAGGCGAGGATAGCGCCCGGAGCGTTGGTGGCGAGGTGACGAACGGCGGCCACGTGCGGGGGGCCACTGGGCTTGGCCTGCCAGTGCGCGCGGGCTGGGGGTGCGGTAGAATGGGCTGCTTCGAACGGGCGCCGCGGCCGGCGGCTGGCGAAGGGTAGGGCGGATGCGGACGCAGGGCGGGACGCGGAGCACGAACGGTAGAAATCCCGGGCGCGCGGCGAGCCGGACGGCGCACGCCGGGCATCGCGCCTGGTGCGCCCTGGCGCTCGCGCTGGTCGGCGTGCTCGCGCTCGCGGCGTGCGGCGGCACGCATGGGGCGGCGCAGGGCACGCCGGGCTTTCGCGTCGGCCTGGTGACCGACGTGGGCAAGATCGACGACCGCTCGTTCAACCAGTCGGTCTGGGAGGGCGTGCAGCAGGCGCAGGGCGAGGTGCCCGGCATCACCGAGGCCAAGTACGTCGAGACGACCGACCCGAAGGACTACGAGAAGAACATCCAGCAGTTCACCGACGCCAACTACGACGTCGTCGTGACGGTGGGCTTCGCGCTGGCCGACCCCACCTACGAGGCGGCGAAGCGCCACCCCAATATCCGCTTCATCGGCGTCGAGCAGGTGCTGGCGCGCGACGACCAGCACCCCGATTGGCCGCTCCCGAACCTCGTCGGCATCACCTTCGAGGACGACAAGGCCGGCTTCCTGGCCGGCGCGCTTGCCGCGCTCACCACCCGCTCCGGCACCGTGGGCGCCGTGCTGGCGACCGACACGGTGCCGCCCGTGTACCGCTTCGGCGAGGGCTTCCGGGCGGGCGTGCGCTACGCGAACCCGTCCGCCCAGCTCGTCGTCGCCTACCACAACGACGTGGGGCTCGACCGCACGTTCACCGATCCCGAGTGGGGCAAGACCACTGCCAACGCCGAGATCGACCGCGGCGCCGACGTGCTGTTCGGCGCCGGCGGCAAGACCGGCAACGGGGCGCTGATCGGCATCGTCGAGCGCGGCAAGTGGGCGATCGGCGTGGACACCGACCAGTACTACACGATGCCCGAGGCCCAGAAGGGCCTACTCTCCAGCGCGATGAAGCTGCTCCAGCCGGCTGTCGTCCAGCTCGTCCGCGCCGCCAAAGAGGGCACCTTCCCGGCCGGCACCTTCACGGGCGAGGTGGCGCTCGCGCCGTTCCACGACCTGGACAGCCAGGTGTCGGCCGACGTGAAGGGGCGGCTCGCCGAGATCCAGCGCGGGCTGACCGATGGGTCGATCAAGACCGCCGTGGCGGCGGTGAAGCCGGCGAGCTGAGCGCGTGGCCCAGCAGCCGACCATCCTCGCATCCGAAGCCGCCCCGTCCCCGAGCCGCCCTCGCGCGCGCGCCGTCCCCGTCGCGCGGGCCGCGTTAACCGCCGTGGCGCTGCCGGTGCTGGCCGTGGCGACGGCGCTGGTCGCGGGCGGCGCGATCATCGCCCTCGCCGGGCGCGACCCGCTGCTGGCCTACGAGGGCCTGTGGGAGGGCTGCTGCGCCTCCCCCCGCGCGCTGAGCGAGACGCTGGTCTGGGCGACGCCCTACGTCTTCACGGGCCTCGGGGTAGCGCTCGCCTTCCACGGCGGGCTGTTCAACATCGGCGCCGAGGGCCAGCTGGCCCTCGGCGCGCTCGTGGCGGCGTGGCTGGGCTACGCGCTGCCCGGCCTGGTCGGCCCGCTGCCCGCGGTCGTCCACCTGCCGCTCGTCCTGCTCGCAGGCACCCTTGCCGGCGCCGCCTGGGGCGCCGTCCCCGGCTGGCTGAAGGCGCGCACCGGCGCCCACGAGGTCATCAACACCATCATGCTGAACTACGTCGCGCTGCTCGCCGTCAGCTACCTGCTGAACGGCCCGCTGCGCGACCCGAATCCCCTGAACGTCATCGCCCGCACGCCCGAGATCGCGCTCGGCGCCCGCCTGCCGCGCCTCGCCCCCGACCTGCGCCTGCACGCGGGCCTGCTCCTCGCCCTCGTGATGACCGGCGTCGTCTGGTGGGGCGTGTACCGCACGACGCTGGGCTTCGCCATCCGCGCGATCGGCGCCAATCCCGCCGCCGCCCGCGCCGCCGGCATGCCGCTCGGCCGGCTGCTGGTCGTGACGCTGGCGCTCAGCGGCGCGCTGGCGGGCCTCGCCGGCGCCGTCGAGGTGGCGGGCCTGAACTACCGCGACGAGCTAGGCTTCAGCCTTGGGTATGGGTTCGACGCCATCGCCATCGCGCTGCTGGCCCGCGCGCAGCCGCTCGGCGTGATTCCGGCCGCGCTGCTGCTCGGCGCGCTGCGCAACGGCGCCGCCCGCATGCAGTTCCTGGCCGGCGTGCCCGTCGACCTGGTGGTGGTATTGGAGGGACTGATCCTGCTGTTCGTGGCGGCCGAGGTGCTGGTGCGGCGGCTGTACCGCCTGCCGGCTGCCGGCCCGCCGCTCGTGTTCACGCGAGGCTGGCGCTAGTGACGCCCCGGCGCCTCTGGCTGATGCTCGTCGCCGTCGCGCTGATCGTCGCCGCCGCGGTGGCGCTCGGCCGCGAGCAGATGGCGGCGCCGGCCATCGTCGCCAGCATGCTCCGCACGACGCTGCAAGTCGCCACGCCGCTGACCCTCGGCGCGCTGGCCGGGGTGTACTGCGAGCGCGCGGGCGTCGTCAACATCGGCATCGAGGGGATGATGCTGCTCGCGGCGTTCGGCGGCTTCGTGGCCGCGCTGGCCGCCCACGCCGCGCTTGGCGACGCCGCCGTGGGGCAGAGCCTGGCGGTCGGCGTGCTGGCCGCCGTGCTCTGCGGCGGGCTGGCGGGCGCCTTCCTCGCGCTGCTGTGCGTCACCTACCGCGTGGATCAGATCATCAGCGGCACCGTCCTGAACGTGCTCGCCATCGGCCTGACGGGCTACCTCAGTCGCCAGTTGTTCTTTCAGACGGGGATGCCCCACGCACCCGGCGTGCTGCCCACGCTGCGGCTGCCGGGACTCGCCGACCTGCCGCTGGTGGGCGCGGTGTTCGAGCAGCAGCCGATCGCCCTGGCCGCGCTCGCCCTGGTCGTCCTCACCCACGGCGTGCTGTTCCATACGGTGTGGGGGCTGCGGACGCGGGCGGTCGGTGAGCACCCGCGGGCCGCCGACACGGCCGGCATCGACGTGGCGCGCGTCCGCTGGGTGAACGTGATCGTGGGCGGGCTGGTCGCGGGCCTGGCCGGCGCCTACTTCACGCTGGAGTCGGTGCCCAGCTTCGAGCCGCTGATGACGAACGGCCGCGGCTTCATCGCGCTGGCGGCGATGATCTTCGGCGGCTGGACGCCGCTCGGCGCCTGGGCGGCGTCGCTGATGTTCGGCGCGGCGCAAGCGCTCCAGATCAACGCTCAGAGCTTCGGGCTCGCCGTGCCCTCGCAGCTCGTCGGCATGCTGCCCTACCTGCTGACGATGCTGGCCCTGGCGGGCCTGGCCGGGCGCAGCCGCCCGCCCGCCGCCGACGGCCAGCCCTACGATCCGCACGAGGCCGACACGTGACCGAGCAGTCGCCCGCGCCCGCGGACGCCGCCCCGCCCGAACCGGCAGATGCCGCCGCGCCGCTCCTGGAGGCGCGGGGTATCGTGAAGCGCTTCCGGGCGGTCGTCGCCAACGACGCCGTGGACTTCACGCTCCGCGCCGGGGAAGTGCACGCGCTGGTTGGCGAGAACGGCGCCGGCAAGACCACCCTGATGAACGTCTGCTACGGACTAGAGCGCCCGGACGCAGGCGTGGTCTACGTGCGCGGCCGCCCCGTGGCGCTGCGCCGGCCGGCCGACGCCCTGCGCCTCGGCATCGGTATGGTCCACCAGCACTTCATGCTGGTGCCGGTGTTCACGGTGCTGGAGAACGTCGTGCTGGGCGTCGAGCCCCACGGCCCCGCCGGCGCGCTTGACCGCCGCGCGGCGCGGGCGCGGCTGCGCGCGCTCGGCGAGCGCCACGCGCTGCCCGTCGATCCCGACGCGCGGGTCGAAGACCTCGCGGTCGGCCAGCAGCAGCGCGTCGAGATCCTGAAGGCGCTCTACCGCGACGCGCGCACCCTGATCCTCGACGAGCCGACGGCGGTGCTCACGCCGCGCGAGGTGGACGACCTGTTCGCCGTGCTGCGCGGCCTGGCGGCCAGCGGGGCCGGCATCGTCTTCATCACGCACAAGCTGTCGGAGGCGCTGGCGGTGGCCGACCGCATCACCGTGCTGCGCCGCGGCCGCGTCGTGGCGACCGTGCGGCCGGGCGACACCGACGCGGCGGGGCTCGCGGCGCTGATGGTCGGGCGCGCGGTGGCGCTGGCGCCCACGAAGCCGCCGGCCGACCCCGGCCCGCCGGTGCTGCAGGTCGAGAGCCTGTCCGTTCGCGACGCGCGCGGGCTACTCGCCGTGGACGGCGTGTCGTTCGCCGTGCGCGCTGGGGAGGTGCTAGGCATCGCCGGCGTGCAGGGCAACGGCCAGACGGAGCTGGTCGAGGCGCTGGCGGGCCTGCGGCCCCTCGTGGGCGGCACGATCGCCTGGCCGGGCGTGGCCGCGTCTCGCCCGACGCCGCGCGCCATCCGCGCCGGCGGCACCGCCTACGTCCCCGAGGACCGCCAGCGCGACGGACTGGTGCTCTCGTTCTCGGTGGCCGACAACCTGGTGCTCTGCGCCTACGACGCGGCGCCGTTCGCCCGCTGGGGCCAGCGCGACGCGGCGGCCATTGCGGCCCACGCCCGCGCGCTGATAGCGGCATTTGACGTCCGGGCGCCTAGCCCCGCGACCCCCGTGGCGCGGCTGTCGGGCGGGAATCAGCAGAAGGTGATTCTGGCGCGGGAGCTATCGGGCCGGGTGCGCCTGGTGCTCGCCAACCAGCCGACGCGCGGGCTGGACGTCGGGTCGGTCGAGGGCGTCCACCAGCGCCTGCTCGCGCTGCGGGCCGCTGGCGCCGCCGTCCTGCTCGTCTCCACCGACCTGGACGAGCTACGCGCGCTCGCCGACCGCATCGCGGTCCTCTACCGCGGCCGCCTCGTCGCCACCCTCCCCGCCGCCACCGCCGCGCCCGAACACCTCGGCCTGCTCATGGCGGGGCACGTCCCCTCGCCCACGTAGCAGCGCAACGCCCAGGACGTTGTAGGGCCGGGGCTCGGCCCCTGCCGCCCGGCCGTCAGGCTGACTCAACCATTCGGAAAGCCGCTGGAGATTACTGCCGCGGCAGGTACGACATGTCGATGAAGTGGTCGATGTCGACGGTGCCTTGCATCAGGTCCGCGCGGCGGAAGAAGTCGAGCTGGTCCTTCATGCTATCCACGTTCACCGTGCCGTCGCGCGACATGTCCGTCCAGATCGTGTCCTTCAGCACGCTCACGTCCAGCTTGGTGTACTTCGAGACGACCTCCATCACCTCGGGTGTCTGCTGGCGCCCCAGCTCGGCGCCCTGCAGCAGCGCCGCCAGGAAGCGCTCGACCACCGGGCGGTCGGCCGCGAGCTGGCTGGAGATCAGGACGACCGACACCTCCATGTCGGGCACGATCTCGTCGAAGGTCAGCACCAGGTGGGCATCGCCCGCCTTGATCGTGTTCGCCACCCACGGCTCGGCGGCGCAGGCGGCGTCGATCTCCTGCTTCGCCATCGCGCCGGGGATCGTCTGGAACGGCATGTTGACGACTTCCACGTCGCTCACCGTCATCCCGGCCGACTCCAGCATCTTGCCCACCATGTAGTGGCAGGGCGCGCCCGGATTGTTGAAGCCAACGCGCTTGCCGCGGTTGGCCTGGATGTTGGGCAGGTCCACGCCGTTGCGGCCGACGTAGGCGCCGAAGCCGTGGCCGCGCGACATGCGGCTGAAGTCGGAGACGATCTTCGCGTCGACCCCGCGGGCCAGCGCGTTGAACAGGCTGGCGCTGATCCCCCCGATGGCGACGTCCAGCTCGCCCGTGGAGAGCGGCGCGATCATCTCCGACCCGCCGGTCATCGGCAGCAGGTTCAGGTCCAGCCCGGCGTCGCGCATGTACCCTTTCTCGATCGCCATTGCCAGCGGGGCGATCGTCACGTTCTGGCTGACGCCCACACGCAGCGTGCGCGGCTGGGCCGCGGGCGCCGCGCTCGCGGTCGGCTGCGCCGGCGCCGCGGCCGTCGGCGCGCTCGCCGCCGGGGCCGGCGCCGCCGGCGCGACCGCTCGCGGCGTGCAGCCGAGCAGCAGGGCGACCGTCACGACGCCGCCCAGGATCGATGGAGTGCGCGACCAGGTTCCCACGAGCAGTCTCCTCCGTGTGCCAAGCGTTGCCCATATCTGGCGAGGCGCAGTAATCAGCGTCCGGCCGCGGCCGTGTACGGACCCTGGCGGGCAGAGCAAGCAGTGCCAGGACACCGGGCCGGGTGGCGACCGGGCGGGGCCCTGCTTGCCGCGCCCTGGGCAGCGCGCTCGAAGCCGGCAATTCAGGATCAGAACGGCGTCGGCGTCTGGTGCGTCAGCATGATCTCGCGGCGCGCGCGGGCCGATTGCAGGATGGCGGTACAGACTTCGAGGGTCGCCATGCCCCAGCGGCCATCGTGCCACGGGGGCTCGCCGGCCACCACCGCCTGGTACAGCTCGTCGATCAGCGCCTGCTGCTCGCTCGGCTCGCCCGCCAGGTCGATCTCCATCTTGCCGTCGTCGCCGTACACGTACAGGCCGTCGGGCGACTGGCGCAGGTCGGCGCGCTGGCAGCTCACCAGCGTCAAGCCGAAGAACGGCTGGTGCCGCCCGGCCGCCGCGTTCGCCGCCAGCTCCGCGCGCCGGTCCTGCGCGCCGCCGAAGCGCAGCGCCTCGCGGCTCGCCGCCTCCGCGTCGGCGCCGCTGGCCGCGCCGCGGGCCGCGAACGCCCGGCGGGTCGCGAAGTGGGTCGCCGGGTCGCGCGCCTGGCCGCGCTCGCCGAGCCAGTAGTGCAGCTCCGAGGAGTCGAAGTGGCCGTAGCCGCTGTAGACCAGGGTCGCGGGCGTGCCGTCCTCGAACTCGAGGTACGCCGTGTAGCAGCCCTCCGTCGGCCGGGCGTCGTCCCAGCGCCCCGTCATCGCCCGCACGCTGCGCACGCGCCCACCGCCGATCGCCCGCACGATCTCCACCTGGTGCGGCGCCTGGATGTACACCACGCCGCCGCCGCGGCTGGTGTCCAGCTCCCACGGCGCGCGCGGCCGGTACAGCAGGTCGGTGTAGTTCCAGGTCTGCAGCATCATCAGCGGGCCGAAGGCGCCGGCGCGCACCAGCCGGGCCAGCTTGCGGATCGGCGCGTCGAAGCTGTGCGTGTGGCCGCAGATGAGCACGACGCCGTTGCGCTCGGCCGCCGCGTTCATCGCCTCGGCCTCGGCGACGGTGAGCGCCAGCGGCTTCTCGCAGATGACGTGCTTGCCGCGCTCGGCGGCCGCGATGACGTGCTCGGCGTGCAGGTACGCGGGCGTACAGACGTAGACGGCGTCGACGGCGGGGCTGGCGCAGAGCGCCTCCACGCTCGTGAACGTCGGCGCGTCGAACTCGCGGGCGAACGCGGCGAGCGCGTCCTGGCGCACGTCGGCGGCCCCGGCCAGCTTGAGGCGCGGATCGCGGGCGAGCTGCGGGATCATGAAGGTGCTGGCGAGGCCCAGGCCGACGATGCCCAGGCGCAGTACGGGTGGCACGGCGGTCTCCAGCGCTTATTCGTCGGCGAACAGCCCGCGCACCGGCAGGCTCCAGCCGGGCACTACGTCTTCGCCATCCAGCATATCGGCTTCGCTCAGCACACGCACGGGCTGATCCGGCCGGTGGACGGCCACCGTATGCGGGCGGGGGTTGACGGTGATGACCATCCGCGTGCCATAGTGGAGCCAGGTGGCTGCCTTCTCTGCGACATCGCGGGGACGATCGCCGGGGGCAACCACCTCAACAGCGAGGTCGGGCGGCCCGGGCCAGTAGGCGGGCTGACGCCCCACGGCCAGCACGCGCTCGCGACGGACGAACGCCACGTCGGGCGCGCGCACGGTGTCGGGATTGGTCGCGAGGAGGAATCCCGTCTCCGCCGCGAAGACGCGGCCCAAACGCTGGGCGCGGACGTGAACGGCCAGCGAGACGTGCAGGTCGCTCGTCACCCAGCCGTGCTCGCCTCCACTTGGCGCCAGCGTCCGTAGCTCTCCGGCCACCAGCTCGTGTCGCAGCCCGTCGTCGGGCAGGCACAGTAGCTCCGCCGCCGTCATCCGCCTGGCCTCCGCGTCCATTGCCTGCTCCCTGACCCGCGTGCTCGACACCCCATTGTAAGCCGGCGGGACCATCGGCCCCGGAGCGCGCCGCTCCACGGCTTGCGCCATTCGACACACTCGGGCATGGACCATCCACCGCTGTCGCTGGCATCGGCGGCGGGGTTGTGGCAGGATAGGGCCACCTTGCCGAGAGAGGACCAGGACCGACTATGCCGATTCCTGCCGAGAAGGCTATCCAGATGGTGCGCCGGGCGCACAGCCAGGCGGCCCAGCTCGACATCGCCGTGACCGCCGTCGTCGTCGACGAGAGCGGCCGCATCGTGGCGCTCGCCCGCATGGACAAGGCGCGGCCGATCACGGTGGACATGGCGCTGAACAAAGCCTACACCGCGGCGAGCTTCCAGCAGCCCACGCAGCAGCTCACCAGCGCGGCCGGCCAGTCGTGGTTCCAGAGCCTCGTGGTCTCCAGCAATGGGCGCATTACGGCCGGCGGCGGGGCGGTGCCGATCGTCGAGGGCAGCAACGTGGTGGGCGCGGTCGCCGTCGCGGGGGGCACCGACGAGCAGGACCAGCAGTGCTGCGACGCCGCCCTCGCCGCCTATACGGGAACGTAAGGCGCGACAGTCAGGCGCGCGCCTCCTCCCGACCGCTGGTCGACGCCCGAGGCGCCCTGGCCCGCGCGGCGGCCGGCCCGTCGCCCGAGGTCCGGTGCGCCCGGCGCCCTCCGCCAATCTTCAGCAAACCTTCCAGAACTCTTCAGAAGTCTGTGACTGCTTGGGCCGCCGCTGTGAGCGATTTGTGAGCGGGCGCGCGTAGCATGAGGCCATTGGATCGGCTCGCGGAGAAAGGCTGGGGCCATGGCCTACGTTCTTCGGCGCGTGATCGTGCAGGACGTCGAGGCAGAGAAGGAGTGCTATCGCGCGACCGCGGCCGAGCGCCGGCGCCACGGCGTCGCTCGCGAGACGTACTTCGTCGATCCGCAGCGGCCCCACGAGCTGGTCATCGCCTTCGACGGCGACGCGGTCGATCAGCTCTACGCCGCGCTCCGCGCCAGCGAGGCGGACGCGGCGCCCTGCCAGCCCGCCAGCCCGCGCCGCGCCGAGGCGCCGCCCCCGCCCGCGCCCGGCGAGCTTGAAGCGGTTCTCGCGGCAGCCGAGGCGGCCCAGCAAGGGCTGGGCCTCCAGCTGCGCGCGTTGCTGAGCGCCGCGGGTCTCCCCCAGGCCGCGCGCTGATCGCCGCGGCGCTGTCAGCCAGCCGCCACCCCACCGCGCTTGGCTGAGCCGCCCGACGCGGCGGCGCGGCGCGGCAGCACGGCACGCCCCAAGGCGGCATAAACGATCAACCGACTCGCGTGTCGAGCAGCTCAGGCGGGTCGGTACACCCCCACCTGGCACGGCGCCCCGCCCAGGCGGCAGGTCCGCTCAGGGCTGGCGCGGGGGGGTGTAGGGGCCGAGCTGCGCCACCGCGTAGTCGGCGTACTGGCTGTCCACGAACTGGTCGAGGTCGATCGGACGCTCCAGTTGACCGCCGTCGACGTACCAGCCCATGTCGTAGGCCATGCTGTCCTTGTTGATCCGCCCATCCGGATCGATGGAGGTGAAGCCGTGGCGGCGCAGCAGGTCGGCGTTGACGGCCGTGTCGAGGCTGTTGTAGGGCGTCAAGAGCGCCGCCATCTCGTCGATGCCCACCTTGAATTTGATCGCGTCGTTGTAGTCGCGCGCGCCGCGCAGGTAGCCGAGCGTAAAGCGCAGGGCGACCTCCGGCCGCTCGATGAGGCTGGGGCCGATCACCTGCACGGCGATCGCCTGGCCCGGGTAGTCGTCGGCTACCCAGCGCAGGACGACGGCCGCGTTCAGGCCCAGCGCGGTGCTGATCGCGGGCTCGAAGACGACCGCGCCGTCCACCGAGCCGTTGGCCAGGGCCGCGGGCATGTCGGGCTGCGAGAGGCTCACTAGGTCGAGGTCCTCGATGCGGTGGCCGAAGGCGCGCAGCCCGCGATCCACGCCGATGCTCGGGCCGGTGGGCGGCAGCCCGCTGCCGACCCGGCGGCCCACCAGGTCGGGCAGGCTACGCACGGCGCCGCTGTCCCACAGGTCTTTTCGGACCATCGTCGCGTGGCTGTGCTGGCCGGGGTCGGCGTGGCTGCCGTCCAGGATGGCCTTCATCGTGACGCCGCGCAGGACCGCGTTGAAGGTCGCCGGGCTGAGCGCTTGCTGCGAGACGTCGAGCTGGCCGTTGGCGATCATGGGCACCATGTCCGAGCCGGTACGGACGGTGTCGAGATCGAGGTCGATGCCCTGCTCGCGGAAGTAGCCGCGCTCCATGCCGATGTAGAAGGGATAGCCGACGGCCGCCACCAGGCCCGTCTTGAGGACGGTGAGCGGGCCGGCCGGCGCCGCGGTCGCGGCGGGCGCCGCCGGCTCGGCGGCCGCCGGCGGGGGGCTCGCGGCGGGCGCGCTGGCACCCGTGCAGGCGACCAGCGACACGACGAGGGCGACGGCGAAGTCAGGGGGGGCGAGCCGGGGGAACATGAGGGGGCTCCTCTCGCTCCACGGGCGCACGTGCGCGTCGTGGGTGAGTCAGAAGCGGCCGACGGCGCGGCGGCCGCGGCCGGCGCGGGCCGGTGCCGGCCGCGCGCCTGGGCCGAGTCTACTACCGCGCCAGGAGGCGGTCAAGATATCGGCTTGGCCGTTCCCGCGCCGCGAGCCCGCCAGCCGGCGCGCCGACCCTGGCCGGTTGCTTGGAGCCACACCAGTTGCATCCGCCGCTCCTTTGATGTATCACGGCCTCTAGTGGGGGTGATCGTGACCGGCGGCCCGTGAGCGAAAGGGGTTGGCGCCATGAGCATGACCGTCGAGCGCCCGACCGAGCAGCAAGCTGGCAGCAACGGCGCGAAGGCGCGGGAGCCCGGCGTCCCGCTGCCGCTCGTGCCCAACCTGGGGCGCACCGTGCGGGTCGTGGGGCCGGTCGTCAACGTGGACACCAGCCAGCTCCCGCACCCGAAGAACCAGCGCGGCGAGCTGGGCAAGGCGCTGTTCAACTGGTACCACAACACCGTCTCCAAGGACCCCCTCACCCGCGTCTCCGCCCCCAACCACTTCGCCGACCGCCGCCACTTCCTGACGAACATCACCAACCGCGCCCCCAAGGGCCAGGTGAACCCCCAGCGCGTCGCGGTGTCCGATCCCGCGGCGATGACGCGCCACATCAAGCGCGTCGCCCACTACATGGGCGCCGACATCTGCCGCATCGCCCGCGCGCACCCCGCCTTTCTCTACGCCGGCAACCGGTACATTCAAGACGGGGCCACCGAGGACGAGTACGCGAGCCTGGGTCCCGCGGAGCTGGCGCGCCGCTTCCCCTACATCGTGGTCATCACGACCGCCTGGGACTACGAGAAGCTGCAAGCGCACCGCCACCACATCGGCGACGCCTCGTACCACATCTCGCAGATGAAGGCGAACCTGATCCTCAAGAGCGTCGAGGGCTACATCCGCGAGCTGGGCTACACGGCGCTGCGCGGCGTGTCGAACCCACAGGGGGCGGGGCTGGCGGCGGGCGTGGGCGAGCTGGGCCGCAACGGGCTGGTCATCAGCGAGAAGTTCGGCCCCCGCATCCACATGCCCGACCCGATCATGACCGACCTGCCGCTGCTGCCCGACGAGCCGATCGACATCGGCGTCAACGAGTTCTGCCAGATCTGCCGCAAGTGCGCGATCACCTGCCCCACGAACAGCATCACCTTCGAGGACAAGGTCGTCTACAACGGCATCGAGAAGTTCAAGATCAAGTGGGAGACGTGCTACCGCCTGCGCCCGTACGTCGCGGACCACTGGGGCAGCTGCCTCACCTGCGTCACCGTCTGCCCGTACACCAAGCCGAACGTCTGGTGGCGCACCCTGACGGTGAAGACGCTCAGCGCCTGCCCCGTCCCCGCGCGGCCGGCGCTGGTGCGTGCCCTGAAGTGGGTCGACGACAAGTTCTGGGGCGTGGTCCGGCAGAAGCGCGTGCGCTGGATGGGCTACGACTCGGGCATCAAGCCGGGCGAGAAAGCGTGTACGATCGCCGGCTGCACCGCGGCGCACGAGAACGCGGGCGCGTCCGCGAAGGTCGAGGGCAACATCGGCTACTACGCGCCGCTCAAGGAAAATACCAATCGCTTCGTCAAGCGGGATGTCTAAAGTGGCGCTGCGACTCGGCCCCATCACGCTCCCCTGGCTGGGCAAGCCCGCCGACGACCCGTACTGGGACTTCTTCCTCCACACGCCGCCGCACGACGTGCAGAACTCGGCGGTCGACCTGGTGCGGAAGGCGCCCGAGGGCGCGATCAACCCCGCCCAGGAGGAGATCCACAGCCCCGAGATCAACGCGCGCCACATCAAGGAGCTAGCCGTTTTCCTGGGCGCGAAGCTGGTCGGCATCGCCGCGCTCGACCCCACCGCGCCCGACACGCCCGAGGGCTACCCCTTCGCCATCGTCAACGTGGTGCGGGCCGAGCACGACCCGCGCGAGACGCCCGGCATCGGCGGCCAGGTGCCGGTGCAGAACGGGCTCTACGTCACCTTCGTGTTGAGCGCGTATATCCGCGAGCTGGGCTTCCGCGCCACCGCCAAGCGGCCCGCCGACGGCGTGCGGCTGGCCGCGGCGGCCGGCCTCGGCACCGTGGACGCCCAGGGCCGTCTCGTCACGCCGCAGTACGGCGCCAAGGTCTACGTCGCGGACATCGTGTTCACCGACTTGCCGCTCGCGCCCGACCGGTCGTCGCGAGGATGAGGTCGATGGCCTGACGCGCGGACCCGTCGCCTGGGCCGCGGCCCGCCCTTTACGGTGGCGGCCCGAGCGCGGCGACTCCAGAGTATTAGGACGGATTCCAGTGCCCTACGTCATCACGGAGCTGTGCACGCGCGACGGGTCGTGCGTGGAGGTGTGCCCCGTCGCCTGCATCCACACCACACCCGACGCGCCGCAGTTCTACGTCGACCCCGACATCTGCATCGAGTGCGAGCAGTGCGTCGTCGTCTGCCCGGTGGACGCCATCTTCCTCGACGTGGACCTGCCGGCCGAGCGCCAGTTCTCGGCCGAGGTGAACGCCGCCTTCTTCCGCCAGAACAAGGCGGTCGTCGGGCCGCCGCCGCTGGAGAAGGCGTTCGAGATGATCGCGGCGGCGCAGCGCTACGCCGCGCGGCAGGGGCTCGCCGTGTCGGTGGCGGTGGTGGACGCGGCGGGCGGCCCAATCGCCCTCGGCCGCATGGACGGCGCCCATCCCACGACCGCCGAGCTGGCCTACCACAAGGCCTACACGGCGGCCGCCTTCCAGGTGTCCACGCAGGAGCTAGTCGCCGAGGCGCGGCAGCCGTGGCTCCGCAGCCTGGCCGTCGCGCACCGCGGCCGCATCCTGCCCGCGGGCGGCGCGATCCCCATCCTCGACGGCGTGGTCCAGGTCGGCGCTATCGGCGTGGCAGGCGGCGCCCGCGACGAGCAAGACACCCTCTGCTGCCGCGCCGGCCTCGCCGTGCTGGACACTCCCGGCCACTGATTCGCGCGGGATGGGCTCTGCATTGGTAAGTGGGTGCGCTCGGTCGGCTTGACCGTTTGGCGGGGCCAGGTGGTCAAGCCGACCCACTTTAGGCGCTCGGGAGGAACGCAATGCGCTGGCGACGCATGGTGGGAATCGGCCTGGTGATTGCCGTAGCCTTTGTGAGCGGCCTGCTGATCGGCGGCCACGGCGCGACGGGGACCGCCCGCGCGCAGACGACCGGCGCCCAGCCGGCCGCGCCGATTCAGGAGTACCCGCTGCCCAACGGCGTCCTGTGCTACACGCTCACGACCGGCAACGGCGGCTTCTCCTGCGTCTACAGCCCCGGCCTCAGCCCGGCGGCGCCGCACTCCTGACGCGCCGGGCGGCCCCGGCGGGCCGCCATCGTCCCGGCCGGGCTGCACGCTGCGCCGCCCGCTGCGTCGTCGCGCACCGGCCCACAGCGGTCGCCACAGCGCTTGTGGCCGCCCCGGCCGGGCGGCAGGGGAAGAGTCCCTGCCCCACCTCGCGTGTGCCGGAATTGCGGGCGGCGCCCCCGGCCGGCGGGCGGCAGGGGACGAGCCCTTGCCCTACGACGCGGCGGACGTATCGTGGCTCATCGGGCGCGAAAACCCCAGTACTCGACGGCAAGCGGTCGGCCGCGGAACTGGCGCGGCGGACCCAGGAGCCCGGGCTACGCGCGGGCGAGCGCGGCCGCCTCGACCTGCGGGCGGTAGCGAGCGCACAGCTCCTGCCAGAAGGCGGCGAACTGGTCGGCGCGCTCGCGCACCTGCTCCGGGATCTCCACGAACGGGGGGCGCAGCGGCCCGGGCTGGCAGTAGCCGGCCTTCGCGATCGCCAGCTTGCTCGCCGTCTCGCGCCAGGAGAGCGGCGGCACGCCCCCGCCGCCGATGTTGTTTCGACTCACGTCCAGGATGATGTCGCGGGCCGTCGCCACGTCGCCCCGCTGCACGGCGTTGCGCAGCGCGATCATCGGCCAGGGCCCCATCCACACGTCGTACGACCAGAAGCCCGCCGCGCCCAGCTCCATGAATGGATAGGCCTGCGCCCAGTTTACGAACACGCTCAGCCGCCCGTCGGCGATCTGCATCAGTTGCATCATCTGGCGCGGGTCGCGGTGGCTGTCCTTCATGGCGACGACGCGGGGGTTCTGGAGGAGCTGGTTGAAGGCGCTCACCGGCAGCGTGATGTTGTGCAGCACGGGGTTGTGGTAGATCATGATCGCCAGGTCGGGGAACAGCTCGCCGATGTCGTGGTAGAAACGCACCGCGTTCTCGACCGTCGCCGGGAAGTAGAAGGGTACGCCGACCAGCACGCCCTCGGCGCCCGCGTCGCGCGCCACGCGCATCTTCTGCACGACCTCGCGGCTGTTCAGCGCCGTGCAGCCGATGAACAGCGGCACCCGCTTGTTCACGGCCTCGACCGTGGCGCGCGTGATCGTCTCGAACTCCGGCCAGAGCAGCGTGTGGAACTCGCCGAAGCTGCCGGTGGTGGCGATCACCTGAGCGCCGTCGTCTTTGATGATCTTGTCGACGGCCGTCTTGAGGTTGTCCACCGCGACGGTGTTCGTCGCGTTGATGTCGGCGGCATCCGGCGTGGCGAACGCCGGCATCATCGCCATGATCCCCTTGAGGTCCTGCGCGGTCAGCATCCTCGTCCCTCCTGCCGCGGCGAACCGGTCGGCGCGGCGCCGCGCGGCACGTGCGCAGCAACGGGGCTGCAGCCGCGCGCCTCTCTCACCGGCAGGAGTATACCTGCATTGCCCCACGCCCGGCGGCACGCGCGCCCCGCGACGGGCAGCACGGGGCCTCCCCCGGTGGTCCCGGCGAGGCCCGCCGGGGCGACAGGAGCTGATTCCACGCCCCGCCCGGCGCGCGTCGGCCGCTCCCACAATCTCTCCATAGTTTGTTAGGACTTCCTCCACGCGATGTGGCACACCTAGTGCGCTGTTATCTCGTGAGGGCCACAGAGCAGCGCGAAAGGAGATCGACGATGTGGACCCACAGTCTCGCCCGGCTCGGCAGCACCTTTGGCCTCGTCGCGGCGCTCGGCTTCGTCGCGGCGCCGGCCGTACACGCCCAGGACTGGGACCACGGTCACCAGGCCGGCGGCGTATACGCACAGCAGGATGATCATGATCGTGCCGGCCCCGATCGGGGCCGCGATCAGGACGACCGGGGACGCAATCAGGACGACCGGGGCGACCGCGATCGGGGTGATCGGGACTACCATCAGGCCCCGCCGCCGGTCTACGTGGTGCCCGAGCAGCCGCAACCCGCGCCGCCGCCCATCGTCGAGCCGGTACCGGTGCCCGTGACGCCCGACGTGCAAGCCTACGTGCTGCCGCCGCTCGAGGCGCTCTTCCCCACCGCGGACTTCGCGGACTATCCGCCCGAGCTGGTGCCCATCGGCAACAACCTGTACGCGGTCGTCAGCCCGTCGCTCTTCTGGGGCCCGGACCAGCTCGCGGCCGCGCAGGCCCTCGCGGCGCAGCTCGATCAGAGCACCCCGGGGTGGGGGGCTACCGTCCTGAGCGGCCCGGAGGGCTACGGGGCCTACCTGACCTACCAGGCGTACTTCTAGCGCAGACCGCGGAACGGTTGGGCGCAGCAGCAGCGCCCCTACATCGCCGGCGGTGTAGGGGCGCTGCTGCGCCCAGGCAGGGGAACTCTGAACCGCTTCGTTAGGGACTTACTATACAGCCGGTTGGTGGCTCGGCAGACGGTGCGGTAGAGTGAGGCCAGTAGCGCCCAGCAGCCAGGATAGAGGAGCCAGAATGGAGCCTGCGACGGAGAATGCGACGCAGAGGATCACGATCGGCGGGGATCTGACGGTCAATCGAGTGGGCCTGGGCACGAATCGCATCCGCGACGACGCGGCGTCGCGCGCCGTGCTGCGCCGCGCGGTGGAGCTGGGCGTCAACTTCATCGACACGGCGGACAGCTACACGGGCGAGGCCAGCGAGCGCACGATCGGCGAGGTCCTGGCATCGTATCGCGGCCAGGTCGTGATCGCCACGAAGGGCGGCATCGTCGTCAACCCCTCCGGCGAGCGCAGCCTGAACGCCTCGCCCGAGTACCTCCCGCGGGCAGTCGAGGGCAGCCTGGCGCGGCTCCAGGTGCCCCAGATCGACCTGTACTTCCTCCACAAGGTCGATCCCAAGGTGCCGATCGGCGAGAGCGTGGCCGCGCTGCGCGAGCTACAGGCCGCCGGCAAGATCAAGCAGCTGGGCGTCTCGACCGTCACGCTCCCCCAGCTAGAGGAAGCGCGCAAGCACGCCACCATCGTCGCGGTCGAGAACCAGTACAACATCTCCGACCGCGAATCTGACGACGTGCTCGACTATTGCGCGCGCGAGGGGATCGTCTTCGTGCCGTACTACCCCGTGCGCACGAGCAGGCTGGCCCAGCACGAGCGCGAGCTGGCGCCGCTGCTCGCCAAGTACGATGCCACCCCCACCCAGCTCGCGCTGGCCTGGCTGCTCTGGCGCTCGCCGGTCATGCTGCCGATCCCCGGCACGCTGTCGGTCGAACACCTGGCGCAGAACGTCGCGGCCGCCAACATCGCGCTGGCGCCCGACGACGCGGCGACGCTGGCGCGACTGGCGGGATAGCTCAGAAATTGCGCTGGCCGAGGAAACGCAGCGTGCGCTCGACACTCGCCTCGGCGTTGGCGCCAGCGGGAAGCAGGCTCAAGATTAGCTCGTCCACGCCGGCGTCGAGGAAGCGGCGGATCCCCTGCGTCACCTGCTCCTCGGAGCCGGTCAGCAGCAGGTCGTCGACGAGGCTGTCGCTGACGGTGCCGCTCGCGGCCTCCGTGTGGCCCGCCTGGGCGAACATCGCCTGGTAGAACGGCAGCCGCGTATAGACTGCCAGCCGCTCGCGCCCCGCCTGCTTCACGGCGGCCGCGTCGTCCGTCACCAGCGTCAGCGCGTGGCCGACGAGGCGCGGCTGCACGCCGTCAGTCCGCTTCGCCGCCCCCGCGAGCAGCGCCGGCCGCGCCACGTCGCGCAAGAAGGCCGCGGGGGTGACCCAGCTGATCGCGCCGGCCGCCAGCTCGCCCGCCAGCGTGTAGGCCGCGGGGCGCAGCGCGGCGAGGTAGATGGGCACGTGGGGCGGATCGGCGATGCGCGCGTGGACGCGGAAGCGCTTGCCCTCGAAGTCCACCTGGCCGTCGTCGAACGCCTGCTTCAAGATCGTGGTGTACTCGCGCACCTGCTCCAGCGGCCGCTCGAAGGGCAGGCCGTAGGTGTTCTGGATCGTCGGCCCGTGGCTAGGCCCGATGCCGAGGCGGAAGCGGCCGGGCGCCACCTGCTCGATGGCGGTGGCCTGCTGGATCATCGCGATGGGGTGACGCGAGAACGTGACCGCGATCGAGGAGCCGAGCTGGATCTGCCGCGTCTGCGTGCCCGCGACGGCGAGCGTGGTGAGGCTGTCGGGCCCCAGGCCCCCGGCCGTCAGCCACACCGAGTACACGTTCGCCTGGTCGGCCCGCCGAATGAGCGCGACGTTGTCCGGCAACGTCGGTCCCTGCACGTGGATGCCCACTGCCCGGTCTGCCATCTGCCTCGTCCTCCTTCCCGCGTGTTCGCCAGCAGTGTACCGCGCGCCCTACTGCCGCCCCAGCTGCTGGAGCGCGTAGTCGGCGAGCGACGTGTCGATCAGGCGGTCGGCGGGGAGAGGATCGGTGTAGGTGGTGGCGTGCGAGGCGATGTGGACGCGCTGCTGGTCGAGCAAGCTCTCGACGTCGAAGGTCAGGTTGGGGTCGAAGCGCGGCATGAATTGGAGGGAGCGCACCAGGTCGGGCGAGTTGCCGGTCCAGCGCGCGAACGTCTCCACCGTGGCGTCGCTCTTGAGCTGCTCGTCGGTCTGCACGTCGCGGATCGCGCGCAGGAAGGCCAGCATGTAGCGGCGGCCCAGCGCCACGTCGTCGCGGCGCAGGCGCGTGCCGGCCATGATGACGATCGAGAAGCGGTCGCCCATCGGGCCGGGGTCGAGCGGCACGGCCGAGCCGTCCCGCAGGATGCGCGTGGCCCAGGGGTCGGAGAAGGTGCCGCCGTCGAGCTGGCCGTTCATCATCGCCAGCGGCGCGTCGGGCAGCGGCATGTTGACGAGGTCCACGTCCTCGTTGCGCAGGCCGGCATTCTCCTGCCACTTGATGCGCGCGTAGTTCGCGCCCGAGCCGGGCGCGACGCTGAACACCCGCCGCCCCCGCAGGTCGGCAACCGTCCGCACCGCGCCGCTGTCGTAGAGGTCCTTACGGACGAACACCGGCACGGGGCGCGCGTAGGCGACCGGCGCGATGATGCGCACGTCCATGCCCTGGTTGACGGCGTTGTAGAGCGGCACGGCGATCGAGCCCATCGCCGCGTCGAGCTGGCCGTTCGCCAGGAAGGCGATCGCGTCGGCGGCCGATTGCAGCGCCTCGGTGTCCAGCGCGACGCCCTGCTCCTGCCAGTAGCCGCGGTCGATCCCCACGAACAGCGGCGCGTTGTCGAGCGCGTTCACGTAGCTCATCTTGACGCGCTGGAGCGGCGGCGCGGCCGCGGCGGGCGCCGGGGCGGTTGCCGTGCCTGGAGCAGCGGCAGCCGCGGAACCGCTGGCGCCGGATGCCGAGCCAGTGGCCGCGGGCGCCGCGTTCGGCGCGCACGCCCCGGCCGCGAACAGCAGCGTGAGGCCGAACGCCAGCAGCAGTCGCCCGAGGGGTATTCGGTGCATGGTCTACTCCCCGATGATAGCGTGGCGTGGGTGCCGGCCGCGCGTCACGAGCCGTAGAGCGCCTTATAGAAGCCGCTCTCGTCCAGCTCGCGGATGAAGCGGTCGTCCATGAACTCCTCGGGCTTCGCGGTCGCGGCGCGCGGGTTCGTGCTGACCAGCGTGTCGAGCACCGTCTGGATGCCGCCCGGGCGCGGGTAAGGCACGCGCTGGAGCGACGGCAGCAGCGTGCGGTAGCCGGCCTCCAGCAGCTCGGGATCGTCCGACTTCAGGTACTTCGCCGCGATGGCCAGACTATCCGCCGGGTCGGTGATCAGGTGGGCCAGCCCGCGCGACCAGCCCCGCAGGAAGCGGCGCACATAGTCGGGGCGCTCCTGCACGATCCGCGTGGTGGTCACCTGGCCGGTCTGCGCGTACTCGACGCCGAGCTGGCTCACGTCCACGAGCACGTGGTAGCCCAGGCGGCCCGCCGTGGCGATCTCGAAGTCGCTGAGCACGCCCGCGTCCACCGCGTCCGCCTCCATGCCGGCAAGCGTGGCGGGGCCGTCGTTCAGCGGCACGATCGCCACGTCGGCGTCGGGCTCCAGGCCAAAGCGGCGCAGGGCGAAGCGGGCGGCGAAGTCGCTGGCCGCGCCGCGCCGCGTGATGCCGAGCCGCTTGCCGCGCAAGTCCTCGAGGCGCTCCAGCTTCGGCGCCATGATGGTGTTCGGGAAGGTGTTGGTCTGCACCGCGACGATGACCAGCCCGGCGCCCTCCAGCGCCGAGGGGACCGCCGTCGCGCCCGCGCCGGCGACGAACTGCGCCTCGCCGGCCACCAACGCCTGGGCCGGCGTCGCCGCGCCCGGCACGAGCAGCAGATCGGCGTCGATGCCCTCCTCGGCCCAGTAGCCGAGGTCGCGGGCGATGTACAACGGGGCGGCGCTAATGGAGATGCTGGTGACGATCTCCTTGGCCGGCTCCGGCGCCGCGGGCGGGGCCGGGGCCGCCGGCGCGGCGGGGACGCTCCCGGCGGCCTCGGCGCGCGGCGGCGCCGGCGCGCTCGCGCTCGGCGCGGCGGCCGGCGCCGCGCAGGCGCCCAGCAGCAGACAGCCGACGATCAGCCGGCTCAGCGCGCGGTTCATCGCTGCACCCCGGGCCGCAGTGTAGGCCCCGACCCTCAGGCGCTCCAGGCGCCGCGCTGCCATGGCTCGACGCAATATCCTCGACATCGGCGCACCCATCGCCCGCTCGGCACCGTCCGCTTCCTGACGTCTGCCAGCCTACTCGCGGTAAGGCGCGTCGCGGGCCTCGAGGAAGGCCTTCATGCCCTCGGTGCGGCGGATCTCCCCGAGGTTGCGGCCGTCGGGCGTCTCGGCGAACTCCTGCATGGCGTGGCAGATGGCGCCGGCCAGCGCGCCGTAGCGCAGCGCGTTGTGCATGCCCGCCATGTCCTGCATGCCGTCGAGCTGCCGCTTGTTCAGGCGCAGGGCGGCAGGCGGGATCATCGCCAGCCGGCGCGCGAACTTCTGCACCTCGGCGGCGAGCTGGTCGTGGGGCACCAGGCGGAAGGCCAGCCCGATGCGGTAGGCCTCCTGGGCGTCGATGACGTCGCCGCTAAAGAGCAGGTAGCGCGCGTTCTGGATGCCGACGAGCCACGGCAGCAGCGTGTTGATCGTCGAGCCGTGGCGAATCTCGGGGGCGCCGAACTTCGCCTGGTCGGAGGCGAAGATGAAGTCGCACATGCAGACGACTTCCAGCCCCCAGGCCAGCGCGTAGCCCTGCACCGCGGCGATGATCGGCTTCGTCATGTCGCGGAACAGGCGGTGGACCTGCTCGCCCTCCTGCTCGCGCTCGAACCACTCGAACACGCCGCGCTCGACCGCGTTGGGGCCGACGTTGTGCGACATGTCGGCGCCGGCGCAGAAGGCGCGGCCGTTCGCCGCCAGCACCACGGCGCGCACCTCGCGGTCGGCGTCGGCCGTGCGCAGCGCGTCCGTTAGCTCCGCCCACAGCTGGCGGTTCAGCGCGTTCATCTTCTCGGGCCGGTTCAGCGTGATCGTCGCCACGCGCTCGGCCGTGTCGTACAGGAGCGTCTCGTACGCCATCGACTTCCTCCCTCAGCGCATCTCCACGAGCCAGTCCACCGCCACGACGCCATGGCCCGCGGGCCGCACCAGTACCGGGTTGAGGTCGAGCGCCGCGAGGCGGTCGGCGTGGGCCAGCGCCAGCGCGCCCAGCCGCACGAGCGTGTCGGCCAGCGCCGCCACGTCGGCGGGCGGCCGGCCGCGCACGCCGCTGAGCACGGCGGTGCCGCGCAGCTCCGCGATCATCGCCCGCGCGTCGTCCAGCCCGAACGGCGGCAGGCGCAGCGCCACGTCGTGCAGCACCTCCACGAGCACGCCGCCCAGCCCGAGCACCACCGCCGGGCCAAACAGCGGATCGACCTTGACGCCGAGGATCACCTCGACCCCGTCGGCCACCAGCGGCTGCACCGCCACGCCGGCCAGCCGTGCCCCCGGCAGGCGCCTGGCAACCTCGGCCATCATCTCGGCGTAGGCCGCGCGCACGGCGGCCGCGTCGGCGCAGCCCACGCGCACGCCCCCCACGTCGCTCTTGTGCGCCACGTCGGGCGACTCGATCTTGAGCACGACCGGGTAGCCCAGCGCGTCGGCCGCGGCCACCGCGCCCGCGGCGTCGGCGGCGAAGCGCGTGGGCACCAGCGGGATACCGCCCGCCTCCAGCCACCGCATCGCCTCGGCCGTGCCCAGTACGCCGGAGATGGCCCCCTCAGGATCGAGGGGAGGCGCACGCCGGGAGAGCCGGGGCGCTCTCTCGCCGGCGGGCTGCTCCCCGTCTCCTCCCCGGGGGTGCAGGGGTGCTCCCCTGCCGGGGGCTTCCCCGTTCGCCTCTCCCCGGGGGTGCAGGGGCAGTGGCGCTCGCAGTATTCCGCGCCACACCCTGCCGGGGGGCGTGGGGGGTGTCCCCCCAACCTGCTCTCCTCTCCCCTCAGGACTGGGGGGCTGGGGGGGCGCGGACCTCGCCACGAACGCGCGGTACGCCCGCAGGTGGGCGAGCGCGCGCATGGCTAGCTCCGTGCCGTCGAGGTAGGGCACGCCCGCCTCGGCCAGCGTCTGCACGACCTCGCCGTCCTGCACGCTGCCCGTCATGCTGCCGAAGGCGACCACCAGCCGCGGGCGGGTCGGCGCGGCGGCCTGCACGGCGTCGCGGATGACGCGGCTGAAGTCGCGCGAGGGCGTGCGGCCGCTGGGCTTGGGCGGCTCGGCGTTGAGGTGGATGGCGACGACGTCCACGGCGTCGTCGCCGAGCAGCGTGTCGACGATCTGCGGGTAGAGGCGCGGGTCCTCGTAGACGGCGCCCGTGCCGTCGAGGGGGTTGCGCGGGCGGGCGAACGCGGGGAGCGCATCTTGCAGGCGCGCGACCGAGGCCGGCGAGAGCGAGGGCATCGCCAGCCCGACGACCGCCGCGGCGTCGGCCACCAGCCCGCACTCGCCGCCCGAGCCGCTGAGCGCGGCCAGCCGCCAGCCGCCGGCGTAGTCGCGCGCGCTGGCGAACAGCGCGATCGTCTCCACCAGCTCGTTCAGGCCGTGGACTTGGACAATGCCGCACTGGCGGAGCAGCGCGTCCACGATCTCCGGCGTGCCAGCCAGCGAGCCGGTGTGCGCGAGCGTGGCCTGGCGCGCGTTCTCCGAGCGCCCGACCTTCATCATGATGAGCGGCTTGCCGAGCGCCGCCGCGCGCGCCGCTACCTGTCGCAGCTTCGCGGGCTGCTTGAAGCCTTCGACGAACGCGGCGATGACCCGCGTGGCGTCGTCCTCGACGAGGTACTCCAGATAGTCCTCGACGGTCGTGCCGGCCTGGTTGCCGCAGGAGATCAGGTAGCTGAAGCCGATGGCGCGGCCGTGCATGAGCGGGATGGCGATCTGGGTGCTGAGCCCGCCGCTCTGGGAGATCAGCGCCACGCCGCCCGGGCGCAGCGGGTCGGGGATCTCGCCGCTGAAGGCCGGCGCGCGGGCGTGGATGTTGAAGACGCCGTAGCAGTTCGGGCCGCAGATCGGGAAGGCGCGCTCGTGGGCCAGCCGCTCCAGGGCCGCGTAGCGCGCCTCGCCGGCCGCGCCGACCTCCGAGAAGCCGCTGGAGAGCACCACCGCCGCGCGCACCCCGGCGTCGGCCGCCTCCGCCAGCGCGGCCGGCACGTGCTCGGCGGGGATGGCGACGACCACGCAGTCGGCCGGCTCGGGCGTGGCGCGCAGGTCGGGGTAGCAGCGCAGGCCGCGCACCTCGTCGTACTTGGGGTTGATCGGATAGACGGGGCCGGGAAAGGCGAAGCGCTGGAGGTTCGCGACCACGCGCGTGCCCCGCGCCGCGCGCTGCGACGCGCCGAGCACGGCGACGCTGCGCGGGCGCATCAGCGGCGCGAGGTCGCGCCCGCCCTCGCGCGCGCGGCTGTCGGCCACCTGCACGTCCATCGGCCCTCCCCCGCCGGCCGTCCCGGCGTGCCGCGATTATAGCGCAGCCGCGAGCCAGACCCTTGACAGCCTGACAGAATGCCGGCACTATACGCTCGGGTCGCGCGGCGCGCCAGTCCGCCAGGGCCAGCCGGCAATCAGGCCCGCCGCCCCGGGGGCAGCCATCCCAGGGCCGGGGCTCGCCCCCGGCCGCCCAGCCGTCGCACTCAACCGCGGGGCGGGCTACTGGCTCCGCCGTGTCACACACCGCGCGCGCCCGACACACGAACAGGCGATCGGTCCGAGGACGTGGAGGAGGAGGCAATCGTGTACGAGGCGATGATCGCCGAGACCATCGGCATCCCGGGGCACAACGGCGACATTATCGAGGCCTACTACGCCCGCCCGGTCACGGCGGGCCCCGTGCCGGGCGTGCTCGTGCTGCACCACATGCCCGGTTGGGACGAGTGGAGCAAGGAAGTCACGCGCAAGATCGCCTACCACGGCTACGCGGCCATCGCCCCGCACCTCTTCTCGCGGCACGGGCCGGGCCGCTGGGACGACCTCGCGGCCGCAGCACGGTCGGCGGGCGGCGCTTCCGATGCCCAGGTGGTGGGCGACTCGGAGGGCGCCATCGCCTTCCTGCGCGCGCAGCCCGACTCCAACGGCAAGGTGGGCGTGATCGGCTTCTGCTCGGGCGGGCGCCAGGCGTACATGCTCGCCTGCAAGATCCCCTTGCTCGACGCCGCGGTGGACTGCTGGGGCGGCCGCGTGATCGCCACGCCCGCCGACATCACGCCGGCGCGGCCGGTGTCAGTGATCGACATGACGCCCGACATGGCCTGCCCGCTGCTGGGCATCTTCGGCAACGACGACGAGAACCCCGACCGCGAGCAGGTCAACAAGACCGAGGAAGTGCTGAAGCGGCACGGCAAGGAGTACGAGTTCCACCGCTACGACGGCGCTGGCCACGGCTTCTTCGCCTGGGACCGGCCGGGCTACCGCCCCGAGCAGGCCGTCGACGGCTGGAAGAAGGTCTTTGCCTTCTTCGAGAAGCACTTGCAGACCGCGCCGGCCCTGGCCGCCGCGGGCGCCGGCCGGTAGGGGGCACCCGATGTGTACCTACATCAACAACAAGGTGGACCTGACCGGCCACGGCAAGGGCGTCGCCGACTGGATCAAGCTGACCAAGGCGAACGTGTACTACGACCATCCGGCGAGCGCGCCGCTCGACCACGCGCTGATCATCGACTTCGTGAACGAGGCGGCCGGCCCCGGCGCGCGCGTCTCCGTCGAGCTAAGCGCCGCCTCGGCCCAGTCGCTGATCCAGGCCATCCAGGCCGCCCTCGACAGCGGCGCCGCCGAGCACGGCCACCCGCTCGTCGCCGCCAGCCACTAGCTCCGGCGGGCGCTGCGCAAGGCCTCAGAGCGGGCCGGGAGCGATTCCCGGCCCGCTCGCTTGCCCTCTTGCAGCCGCGGCGCTATCTAGTCGCCATAGAAGACGACAAACTAGCCGCTGCTTTCGCATTCCCGCGCCAGAGCCTTCAACTCTTCTGCAAATGCCAATGCCCGTGGATCACGGCTGCCCGAGATAAGACGATCGAACTCTGCGATAAAGGGCCTCGTCTGCAGGCGGTTGAAGTACGTGTCACCATACCAATCGATGAAGCGCCAACAGATAGATGTCGGGTCGTCGATGGGTGGTTGCAGGGACTCCACAACACCAGGTGGGCAAGCCAGCTCTTTCACGATCCACCCATGTTCCGTTACCAGGCGAACGAGACTGGGCATATGGCCCCCAGGCGTAGGTCTGGTTCGGATCGGACATCGAGCAGGCGAGGCTAATTGCCAGCAGCGTACTTGCAGCGACGGCCGGCATCGTCGTACAGACTGTCGTCGAACGCGTGTAAGCGTTCAGGCCCGCCTTGAAGCGGACGCTCGTGGGTCGAGCGGCGAGGCGGTATACCGCGGTCTACGAAGCTGGCCGATCCGCTCCTGCCGCCAAGCATATGGGCCGCGACCCCCAGACCCCGCTAGTACTCCGTCACACCTGAAACGCTGGGTAGAGATGCTTGAGCTTGATCCGGGCATCGGCCGTGGTGAAGCGCCAGTCGATCCGCTGGCCGGCGGCGTTGCGGGCGGCGACCCAGGCCGCGACTTCCTG
>Ga0209062_1000842_pt1 | contig 71123 bp, 67 predicted proteins | sample Coa_R2_2_FD_187158 | JGI IMG/M metagenome (GOLD analysis project Ga0209062, IMG submission 187158) | Surface soil microbial communities from Centralia Pennsylvania, which are recovering from an underground coalmine fire - Coalmine... | ecosystem: Environmental > Terrestrial > Soil > Unclassified... | reverse complement strand
AGCGATTGCCGGCGTCTGACCATCCAGCCATTGCACGGCTTCGACCAGCCGCTCCGCGAGCAGCTGGATGTCGAAGACGTTGGCTCGGTCGGCCTCTTCTTCCTGGGTCAGCAGATCGAACAGGAACGTCGCGAAGTTGCGGTCGTTCAGGGCTTTTGCCACGGCAAGATTCCGCGGGCTGAGATGGCTTGACCCGCTGCCGTGTGCGAAGACGATCAATCCGTTCGAGTTCTTGACGACGCTCAGGGTGCCCGCCAAACCATGCGGCGGGACGACGACATCGGACGATGTGACTGAGTGCGGGTGGATCATGGCACCGTGCGCCTTCGAGCAGACCAGCGAGTTCCAGGATTTGAGTTCGCGTAGAGGGGCTGGCAGATGCGCTGGCGGGCATGCAGCTTTCCGAGCCGCTGCTCCGCCGTGGAAAGGAGTTGATCTGGGATTTTGATGTCCATCAGGCCTTGCTCTCGGTTTGCGGACGCTGGGCAAATATGGGCGGACCAGCCTGCAGCCAGCGCCGGCCGATGACCAGATGAGCGGCCAGAGCCAGCGCGCCATTCAGCAATAGGGCGTACCGAACGCCGATCAGGTCAGCGCCTATCCCCGCCGTCAAACTGCCAATCGAAAGACCGCCGCGCATGGCAAGCATATAGAGGCTGATCGTCCTGCCGCGAAGTCGCGGCGGAGCCGCCGATTGCAGCAGCGAATTTGCCGACGTATTGCTGACGGACATCGCAAAGCCTGCGAGCATCAAAATGACGGGCAGGCCGGATATCCAGGGATTGATCGCAGCGAGCGCAGTTAGTCCGCCGTAGGCGGTAGCGAAACCGGTGCTCAGCTTCCGACCATCGTATCCGGCCCCGAACCCAAGCAATGCCACGGCTCCCAGCAATCCGCCGAGCCCGAATGCGCCAATGGACAGGCTGAACTGAGTTGCGTCACCCTGAAGCACATCCTTCACCAGGACCGGGCAGAAGATGATGAGCGGCCCGCATAGGGTGCTCGTCGTGAGCACCGTGACGAGAGCGCCTCGCATGTGTTCGGACGCCACGATCCTGCGCAGGCCAAGGAACAGGCGATGGCGGTCCAGGCCCTGATCCGGATGAGCTGCAGCACTTCCAGGGGGCAGGATCCATAAGGCGACGGCGATGAAGGGCACATAGGATACCGCATTGGCCACGAAGCAACCGATCGCGCCGACGCTTGCCATCAGGATGCCGGCGAGCGCCGGGCCCAGAATGCGGGAGAGATTAAATTGGGTCGAATTGAGCGCGATGGCAGTGGCGATCTGGTCGTGCCTGACGATGGACGCGGCGATGGTCTGAAACGAGGGCATGGAGAGGGCATCGGTGACGCCGACGACCAACGACAATGCCACCACCATCCAGAGCTGGACCAGATTGGTTAGCAGGAGAAGCACAAGCGCCACCGGGCACATCATCTGTATGGCTTGAAATATGGTGATGATGCGCCGCCGGTCGGACTTGTCCGCCAGCATTCCGCCGGCCAGAATGAGAAGCCAGACGGGTACGGACTGCACGAAACTGTCAAGGCCGATCAGAAGGGACGAAGCGCCAAGACTGAGCAGGAGCCAGGGTTCGGCTACCTGCTGCGACCAGGAGCCGATATTCGAAAGCAGGGTGGCAGCATAATAGGTCCCGAACCGCGGCGTCCGTAGCAGGTGCAGCGACTGTTTGAAAGTGCCGATATGCGCCGGCAGATGGATCACAAGGGAGCGGCCGCTTTGCGGTCTTCCGGCGATGCTTCGTGAAGGCCGGTGATCGTGTCGAAGAAGCGCAGATGGTCGTGGACTTCCCTGACTCCGGCTGTGTTCTCCGCGACCACGATCGATGCCCGTCGCGCCTCCTCGTCGAGCACGACGCCGTGCAGGTGGACGCACCCGTTGTGCACGACAACCTGCAAGCAACCCGGCGACCAGCACGTGGCACTGATCGCTTCAGTGACACGGTCGCGAATAAGGTCATCGGCTGCGGCGGGCTCGGGTATCTCGCGAGCGATGCTGGCGATCGCTTGGAGCAGATTGGTTCGGGTGACGATGCCGACCAAGGTCTTGCCGCGCATGACAGGCAGCCGATGCACGTCGTGTTTTTCCATCAGATGAACGAGTTCGTCCAGCTGGGTATCTTCCTGCGCAACGACCGTGTCGCGCGTCATGACATCTTCTACTCTTCGCCCATGTTCATGGACAAAGTCCGCGGCCAGGCCGTCCGGCCCCATCAGGAATTGCAGCCAGCGTGGACGCCTGCGTCGCGTACCGATTTCGCTGCGGCGGAGGAAATCAGACTGCGAGACGATGCCGACGAGGACGCCGTCGTCTAGCACCGGCAGGCCGCTGATATGACAGCGCAACATCAATGTGGCGGCGTCCAGGATCGACGACGTTGGTGTTACGGTAATGACGTTCTTTGTCATGATCTGGCGAGCGCGCATCCTGGCCTCCGGTTAATGCGACATCAGGGTCGGCACGGTCATCGTTCGCAACATCTCGCGGGTGACGCCGCCGAGGAGACCTTCCTGCACGCGCGAATGTCCATAGGCGCCCATGACCAGCATATCGAGACTCTCATCGGCGGCGAGAGACAGGATGGTCGGTTGGACGTCGGCGCGAGTGACTGTCAGCTCAAGGAGATCGATAGGCAGTCCGGCGCGGCCGACGTGTTGGGCAAGCTTTTGTACGGAAGTTTCCGCTGGGGCGACTTGCGCTTCGTTGAGCGAAATCGCGACCAAGGCATCCGCCCGAGCGAGGAAAGGTCTGGCATCCCTCAGCGCCCGGGCGGCAACCCGGCTTCCGTCCCAACAGATGCCCACGCGCTTGGCCCTGAAGCTGCCGCGAAATATTGGGGGAATGAACAACACGGGACCGCCGGACTGAAAGAGGATTTCGGTCGGAATCTTATTGTCGAACGTGTCTCCCTCGGTCCCTGGCTGCAGGACAACCGAAAGGTCGTAAAGTCGCGCAGCATAGCCGATCGCCTTGGCTGCGACCGCCGGGATGTCTTCAATAGACTTTGTTTCGTAGGCGATCTTGGCGTTACGCGCTTCCGCCTGAAAGATCGCAAGAGCCGCTGCAGTGCGCTTGGCGGCTTCCCCTTGCTCTGCTTCGAAAAGCGCGGCAACGGCAGCAGCGTCGCCCCCATCTGCGACAAGGGCTGCACTGGTTGCGATGTAGCCGAGCGCGATGGCGTCGAGATGGGCCGCGAAGGTGGAGGCAAGCGACACGGAAGCATCGACCAAGGGCCGCTCCGGCCGCTCGGTCGGGATATGTACCAAAATGTCTTTGATCATCGGCGTTTCCTCCAGCATCGGAGCTAATGGTTCCAGCCGGCCGGGAAAGCAGGTTGATTTGGATCAAGCGCTCCGGCTTTCTCAATAGGCAAACCTCACATCACTAGGTCCGGCTCCGGCATCCGATCTCGTTTCGGCTCCGGGATTTCGGTCATTGTCCTCCGCAGAACGCTGGCCACGGAAACCGCGTTTTCGAGCGCTGTGCGGACGACTTTCGTGGGGTCGACGAGACCGGCTTCGCCGAGATCGACATATTTTCTTGCGCGCGGCGTCGAAGCCGAAATTGCCCCAGCTGCGCGCTATCGCGACGCCGCCATCGGTTGCTCAATTTTCCGCGATCTGACGGGCAGGGGCCTGCAGCGCGCATTTCAGGATCTCAACGCCGGTTCTCTCGTCCCCGTCGCAGGCCGCTTCCTCCTTGCCGACCGCCACGAGGCAGCGGAGCAGGCCAAGCCCGCCCTCCGGGTGCGATACCTCGGCGACCGCAGGGCGGCGTGGCCATCCGAGTCGGCGCGGGCATGCAATCTGCAGTCATTGATGTCCGAGGAGTTAGCGTCCTGCGCGATCGCCCCGTATTAGGCGAACAGTTCACGCAACGAAAGCTTAGATTTCTTTGATTCAGATCATAACGCGCGGCGCACAAGCGCTTAGCGTTTTCGATCTCCTGCCCCAGCTGCTCGCGGGAGGGAAGCAAGAGACGAAGACGCCATGTGGCCGCGAGAGATTTGGCATCGGACGTAGCATGCATTCGCACATCTTGATTCCTACTGACGGCTCTGCACTGTCGGTAGCTGCGGTCGAATACGGCATCGCTTTGGCCAAGTCGGTCGGTGCCAAGGTCACGGTATTGACGGTTTCCACTCCCTTTCACACCTTTGCCGTTGAGCCGGTCATGGTAACCGATACGCCGGAGCAGTACGCAAAGCAGGTTGGCGCCCTCGCCAAGAAACATCTCGATGCGGCGCGGGAGGTGGCGCTGGCCGCTGGTGTGAGCTGCGAGACGGCGCATGTCGAACATGATCATCCCTATCTGGCAATTATCGATATTGCGACAAAGAAGTCATGCGATCTGATCGTCATGGCATCACACGGCCGACACGGGATCTCGGCCATCGTGCTTGGGAGCGAAACGAACAAGGTGCTGACGCACAGCAGCATTCCGGTGCTCGTCGTTCGCCCACCTAGCCAGCCTCTCGTCTTCGTCCCATCTTAGTCTCAACCTTTTCGCGCTCGAAGCTCCGCACATGCGCCCGAAGTGCGTTAGGTAAGAAAGGTTGCCGGTTTGAAGCGGCGAAGCATCCAACAGCCAAAACTAGCGGCTACCCTCCTGCACACGCGCCGGAAGGCCACACCGTAATCCAGGCGAAATACCTCGCGGTGCCTCGTCAAACGTGTTCGGAAGGGGCTGCGTTAGGGGCAGTGGTGAGCGCCGAAATTGCAAGCCGGGATTCTGGCTGCAGCAATGCCCCGGGACTGAAGGAGAGAGCGTGTTGAACGCACATGTGCCAGGCGCGGAAATCAGGCGCGGAAAATAACAATCAACCGAACTAATCAACTATCGCCTGACTTAACGCAACAGGAGAGGAGGGTGATTGCTCCCGTTTGCAAAAGGTGCGCAAATCGCGAACTGCAGTTCGCCATAACTCTGATCCTCTTCCACCGAAGCGCAATACGAAGCCTGGATGATTGGTTGTCCGGACCGGAAATCCCGAAAGCAGAACACTTGCCTCCGAGCGCCATGAATGGCGGTCGGCGAGCCGAAGAGCGAGGCCGCGGACTTCCCCAGCGCAATGATGAGCTTCGGCCGAACAGCGCCGATATCAGCAAGGACCATCGGCCCATAGTTCCGAAGTTCCTTTCGGTTGGTCTCCGATTGCGCAAGCCGGCCTTTGCAGATCGTTCGATCGGACGAAACGGAAGCGCATTGGCAAGACGGATCTGCGCTTCATCAATTCCGGCCTCACGCATCATGTCGCGTAGGGCTGTTCCTGCCGGGCCCACGAACGGCCGACCTGTCTCGGCTTCTTGGCGTCCGGGAGCCTCGCCAACGAGATAGACGTGGGGCGCCAGACTGCCTTCTGGCATAACAGCCCTCGCGTCAAACCGTCGCCGGTGGGATCGGGTACGCCGGCGGTACTAGGCCCCGGCCTTTCACGGCGCTTTTCTCCACTACGGGTCGCGTGCGTGAACTCGACAGAATCCGATTCGCCTAAAAGCATGAACCACGGTTGTGCCAGGCAAGCCGGCCGTTGTCCGAGGCAACTCGCTGCCGGCAGCACACTTGACCCTGATCAACGGAAAAGCGCGGAAGGTCAGCGACAGTCCAGCGCGACGGCGACGCTGAGGAAGCAAACGGAACCAGGCGCCCAGCTCGCAACCATCGTCAGGAGCACGCTATGGAAAGCGCCACATTCCGGAAATGTTGGCTGAACAGGGATGCCGATTTGATCGGCATGAGCATCAGCACCGTCACGAAGGACATGTCATGGTGACGGTGCATCGAGACCATCGAAAGACGGAGCTTCCCCTTGGAGGCTCACGTGAAACTCTTGATCCTCGCGTCGTCCAACAAGCCTGTGAGGAGCTCGGACTGGATTGGTCCGAGCTCCCGGACCGAAAAGCCGCGTGTGAGGGGTGAACACGATTGCCGTCTGGAGCTTAGGCGATCACAAGGAATCGGCGTCGATCATATGAAGGCGGTTTTACGCCGCATTGCGGAATGCCCTTTCGTGCTTGCGCGCGGCGAGCGTCTCGCCTGGCGGCTAGTGACGGGGAAGGTGAAATGATCGTTGGCCCGAAGCACAAGGACAAGCAACACCATTCCTTTGATGAAGGCGCGGATGAGCCGCCCGGTCTGATCGATAAGGAATCAACCGATATTGAAACGGAAAATCCCAGCGACGATACCGAGCCAGTGGAACAGGTCGAAGAAGAGGACACCGAGCCACCGATATTTGAGGAATGACAGGCGCTGGTTCTCGCCTTAGCCGGTCGCGCGGCAACTGCGCCAGCGGACGTCGGCAGGATCGGGGAGGCCAACCACGCGATCCCGAGGCGGGACGAGGCGATGAGCTTTGTGGCATACCATCTGGTGACGAAGGCCGACCTTTCAGCAGTGACGTGAATGAGCCCAACCTTCTTGCCGTGCGATCGGTTGAAAGCCGTGATTGCCTCGGCCGTCGGTTTCAGCAAGACCTTGCAGCCGTGTTTTTCGAAATAGGCCTTGGCTTCCGGAGACAGGTGCACATTGCCCATTTGACCGGAGCCCATGATGATTTCGTCGCATCCCTTCTCAAAGACAAACCTTGCCTCGTCTTCCGAAAGCGTGTGCGAGGTGCCGTATAGCCCCTTGAGAGCTTCTTCTTTCGCTTGATGATTTCACCGGAAAGACGAATGACAACGTCATGGTCATACGTCTTGCCGTCAACGGCAATCGCGCCGAACGTGGTTCCCTCGATTTTCAGAGCAATCTCCTCCGCTCATTAGTCTGCCTCGCGCTCGAGTACGCAGCACTGGCGAGCGTCAACTCCGGCTTCCTCGCTCAACACTTGTGCTATCACGTATCAATCCGAGGGGCCGCAGGGTCGAAAAATCGACGCGGCTTCCTGCAGCGCGCGAAAAATCGCTGGAATGGAGTCTTCGACCGGACCCATGACCAAGCAATCGAACATCGCGAGCGCTCCTCCCAAGCTGACGCTAATGCTCCAGCCTCCCGGCTGGCGTGCGCTTCATGTTGATTTGCATCAAACTGCGACCAGCAAGAAGTGTTGGTCTATGTTTGAGGAGATGCCGAGGATGGCAATGGAACTACTGCCGAGTGCGCGGCTGACGGACGTGTCCGCTGCAGGTTTCAATGGCACGGGAGCAGGTGGCGTCGGCTGGAAAACGAGTCTGCGGGAGCTGCAGTCATGAAGGTTTCGGGAACCGACGTTCTGATCGTGATCGATCTGCAGAATGATTTCTGCACCGGCGGCATGCTCGCTGTGCCAGACTGCGAAAAGATCGTGCCGGCGATCAACCGCATCGTGGACAGGTTCGAGAACATCGTGCTGACGCAAGACTGCCATCCGGAAGACCATGTCTCTTTTGCATCCAACCACCCACATAAGCACCCCTATGATACGATCGAACTGAGCTACGGATCCCAGATACTCTGGCCCGATCACTCCATTTAGGGCAGCACCGGTGCGGAGTTTCACAGGGGCCTCGAGACCGGCCGTGCGAGCCTCGTGCTGCGCAAGGGCATACATCGCGACATCGATTCTTATTCGGCGTTTTACGAAAACGATCACAAGACGCCGACAGGGCTTTGCGGCTACCTGCGCGAGCGCGGCTGGAAGACGCTGTTCTTCGTCGGGCTGGCCTTCGATTTCTGCGTCCGCTATTCGGCCGAAGATGCGCGCCGGGCAGGCTTTGACGCCGTCGTGGTCGAAGAGGCCTGCCGCGGTATTGACATCGACGGCTCAGTCGCCGCGGCTCATCACAGCCTGAAATCGCACGACATTTCCACTGTTGGCATCGAGGCATTCTTCTGATCGGGGGCGGCCTCACACACGCGGGCTGATTTCACTTCTTCCTCTTCCCCTTGCGATGGATATGTCACGCATGATGTCTGATTTGGATCTAAGCTTGCATTTGAAGGCGACCGAGGGCTGGCTCGACGATCTGATGCGGAACCTTGCATGGCATGATCGACGACGAGCTTGGTCGGCGCTGCTCGCGGTCTTGCATGCACTGCGCGATTGTCTGGGACGCGATGAAGCGGTCTACCTCGGCGCGCAGCTGCCCCCGCTTCTGAGGGGTTTCTATTACAAGGCCTGGCATCCGCATGTCCGCAAGTCTACGAGCCGAGAGGCCTTTCTTGAACGCATCCGCGACGCGCTCAAACATGATGTTGCTGTCGACGCGGAGCAGGTCGCTCGCGCGGTCATGGCGCTGATGGCAAGGCGCATCGCCGCCTCAGAGCTGGAAGATGCCAAGGCGGCGACGCCGCCGGCGATTCACGGTCTTTGGCCTGTGTGAGCGCGAGCTCACGTGCCGGCAAAGCCGGGATCGCGATTTCTAAGTTCTGCCAGCTGCCGTCCCTAGCTGGGCGGATCCGAACCTAATGATGGCGCTGGAACGCGCTTGCCGTCTGTTCGAGCAGTTTTCGCTTGTCCCTGCGATAGTGGGGTGGCCGATCTTGCGCGGTTTTGCTCAGCCGCTTGAGGTCGCGGAGATCGCCCAGGGCACGGTGCGCCTCCCTCGCGGTATCCGCGAATGCCAGGTCTCGTCGTCCAATAGTGACGCCCAAGGTTTGCAGCGCGGCCAGTATGTAGCGGTAACGCTTGCATTCGATCCGAAGGCCATGCAACTGTTTGCGTCGCAGTGCCCGAAGACGTCGCCCCTTTCGTGAAATCCGCTTTCGCCAATCGCGCAAACGAGCTCGGCTATAGACGTCGATAGTCTCGGCTTGCATTGAGGGGCTGTTCAGTAGCCAAGGACCGCTCTCGATCCAGTGGTGAAGTGCCACCATCAAATGTTCATACCGCGCCGAGTCGAGCTTCTCGGTGAGGCTGCGATGGGCTTTGTGCTGCGCCCGGACGATCGCGTGCCGAGCGGGCCTGGCCCAGCAGCGAAAACGCCTTCGCTGTGTGTAATTTGCCGTGACATCGTGGTCGCGAGCCTTGCCAAGAACGGAGTTTAGCCAGCCTAATTCTTTGCGGATCGGCGACCATGCGGTGTCCTTGACCATGGGAGAGAAAAAAAGAACTGCGGCACGGAGCCGGGTAAGTTCTATTCTCATGACATGAATGGCTTCCGGATCACCTGCAATAGCCGGCCGGCGACTGCGCTGGATCAAATGAGCACAATGCTTCGCAATGCGTTGGAACGCGGCCTGGCAATCAGGCAATGGCGACGCTGTACTCCGTCTTCGGAACCGGACGCCGATGCGGCCTTGAACTGAAGTCGCTGCGCCTTTCATGGTGTAGCATTCCACAAAGACCGGTCCAGCGAGCGTGATCAGTGCACCGGTTCGCTTTCCGACTATGTTGCCAATGAGCGCAAAAAGAGCGGTTTGCGTTGACTTGAATCAAGTGTCAATTCCGCATTCTCCATAATTGTAGACAACGTGCTATCTGGAATTGTTATTCATGGATCACACAGTCAGGACTTTTGACGCTGATCTAAGCGAGCTCGCACGCAAAGTCGTGCAGATGGGCCGCTCGGTCAAACAGCAGATCGAGAACGCAACCGCAGCGGTGCGTCGGCATGATGCGGCCTTGGCAGAGCAGGTAGCCGCGGCTGATAGCGGGGTTGATGCGCAGCAGCGCGAGATAGAGGGGCTGGCCGTGACGATCATAGCACGGCGCCAGCCGGTGGCAGTCGACCTGCGCGAACTCGTCGGCGTGATGCGAATGGCCGGTGACCTCGAGCGGATCGGCGATTATGCAAAAAACGTCGCAAAGCGCGTCGCGGCCCTGAACAACAACTTCCGCATTGACGCAGTGATGCCGCAGCTCGAGCTCATGGTGCAGCAAGTGCTCCATCAACTGGATTCCGTGCTCGAAAGCTATGAGCGGCGCGACGTCAATAAGGCGCTGGAGGTGTGGCGAAGAGACCAGGATATCGACGCGTTGAACAGTTCCTTGTTCCGGACGCTGCTTACTCACATGATGGAGGACCCTCGCAGCATCTCCTCATGCACCCACCTTTTATTCTGCGCCAAGCATATCGAACGAATCGGCGATCACATCACCAATATCGCGGAAGCAATCTATTACATCGTCGAGGGGCATGAGGTCGAAGAGGAGCGCCCGAAAGCGGACACCATCAGCAAGGATATGGTGCGCTCTGCGTGATGGCTGGACGGGAAATTGCTTGCCGAGCGGCGACGAAATCGAAGGCGATGCAGATGACGAGCGAAGATAAGCTGCTACACGACATTCATAGGCTCAAGCGCAGGGTTGGCCACCTTGGTTCGAGCACGGCGCCGCCGACCTCGCGGCTGTTATCTGAGATTCTCGAGAAACATCGCCAGTGCACTTTCTGAGGCGCACAGTGAGATTGCCGCGCTCAAGGCGTCTTCGAGGTCGGCCTGAGCACAAAGAGACGATGCCGACGAGCGCATTTGCCGCTGCGGGCGCAAGACGGATTAGCCCCTGCTTTCGGCGGGGTACGGGAGGGGGCGATTTCTGTTATGCAGGGACGTCGGAACGTTTCGGCCTCGGATCGCGGCCTTGATTTGAATCAACATCTCACGGTTGAAATGATCTCTTACTTGTTTTCGAGGGTTCCATTCTCGCGCGCAATCGTTCGCTCATAAGAGGACAGGCCCAATGAGGAAGCATCGTATCGCGACGTTTATGTGTTCCGCACTCGGCCTGTTCGGTGCAAGCGGAATAGCGATTGCGGACCCCGTCGTGCGGTATGAATGCAACATTCTGGGAACACCAAGCCAAGACCCCGTAGGTGATCGGGAAGGGCACAACCTTGTCGGTTTCCAATACTCCTGCTTTGGTGTGGATGGCCTCATGAAAGGAGCCGTTGCTACATCAGTCTCGGTTACTGAATGGGATGGTCCCAAGGGAAAAAACTTGTCCAGCGTCGGCGTTCACCGGTTGCCCGGCGGGCTGGCATCGGCGCAGCTCATTGAGGGTACCTCATCCGTTGTCATGAGAGACGGTAAGCCAGCTGGCTCCGAATCTTCGGGGAAGATTGTTATCAAGCTTGCTTCGGGTACGCTTTCAGCAATTTCAGGTAAAACGCTCAATTACACTGTTAAGCCGCTAGGCCCAAACCGATTCGAGCTGGATTGGACAGAGTAGCTCATAGCGCTCAGGCGGTGCAGTGAGGACTGAAGATCAGTCTGCGGGCTGCGCTTCTAGGCGGAGCAGGAGCCGCGATCGCAGTCGATTTTCGTGCCGGTCAGACCGAGCGGCTCACGCAGAACATCGGCGAGGGGCATGTTGGGCGATGCAAGCAGCGTCCGAGCGATACCATTGATGTCAAGCGTGATCGATGTTGCGCCTGGGCCGGCGATAGGCAGCGTACTGTCGGCCTCCTGCCTGACCAGCGCGGAGGTTGCCTCGATCAGTGACGTGGCGGCCGTTGCAATTGCTGAGCCGTGCAGGAAGGTCCGTCGCGACAATCCACCACGTCGATGTGTGACCGTCATTGCTGGCTCTTTCGCTCTGAAACACTTTCGTCTTCGTGGGCGAATGGCCGTGGGACACAGAGATGTGCTCCTCAGCCTACCCAACGGATATGCGCTTCGTTGCGCGGAACGGGGTTCGCCTTAGCTTTAGGATAGCCCACGATGATAGGCGCCACCGGAACCCATGCGGAAGGAAGACCCAACACAGACTTTCCTTCGGGCGTGTTGAGAAACGCTTGTGCAAACCCAATCCAGCAGCTGCCAAGCGCGGCGGTATAGGCCGCGAGCATGAGATTCTCGGCGGCCAGCGCGCAATCTTCGACGATCCACGGGCCCTGTGCATTGGCTGAGATGAGGATCAACGCGGGGGCGTGGTAGAAGATATGAAACTCGGGATCGGTGAGATGCGGCCGCAGATGCCCCGCTTGTGCATTCGCAGCCATGGTCGCGAGCATATGAGATTTGGCCTCGCGCGAGATCCGTTCCAGCAGGCTTTGGTCGCGGACAACCGTGAAGGTCCATGGTTGTTGATTTACGGCGCTCGGTGCCTGAATTGCCGCATTGATCAGCTTATGGATCAATGTCTCGTCGACTGGCTGACTAAGATATTCCCGTACGGAGCGACGGCCTGTGATGGCTTCATTGAGATCCATGGAGCAGACTCCTATCGAACCTAATAAGTCTGCTCCGCAACGACGGCGCATTGTTGATCTCGATCAAGCCCTGAGCCGATCGGCATTCGTCGCTACCACCCGCGTTCGTTGTGGTTGCCGCCTTGCCGAGGAAACGCATTATGCGGTCTTGGCTGACTTCAGCCTGGCTTCGAGATAAGCCACCATACCGGACAAGGTAACAAGCTTGGGATAGTCGATCTCCGGAACTTCGATGCCGATCCGCCGGTGTAGGGCCGTGAGGAGATTAAGGAAATCGATCGAGTCGATATCGATCGCCTCGCGCAAATCCGCTGCCGGATCGATGGTTGCGAGGTCGACCTCAGGAGCGATATTGCCAAGCTCCTCCTGCACGATCTTCCTGATGTCGGTCTTGCTCATAACGTTTCTGGCTCCTGCAAGAGTTTGCCGATCTCGGCGAGGAACAACGCGCCTGCGTGCCCATCCGTCACGCGGTGGTCGCCTGCCAGCGTCATGGTCACCACCGAGCGCGGCCCGATCGCGCCGTCCACGACCCAGGGCCGCGTCACCACCTTGCCGAAACCGACGAGGGCGACCTGTGGCGGGTAGATGATGCCATAGAGGGCGTCGACGCCGCGCTCGCCAAGGCTGGATACCGTAATCGTCGGGTCGGACATTTCGGAGCTGCGAATGCGTCCAGCTCGCGTCCGTTGCACGAGGTCGCGCATGCCGCTCATCAACACGTCGAGCGACAGCCGATCGGTATCGTGCAGCGCCGGTGCGGCCAGGCCGCCGCCGCGGATCGCAATCGCCACCCCAATATGCACCGCTTGTGAGGCGTCGAACCTGTTGTCGCGATAGAAACCGTTGAAAGCCGGATGACGGCAGATGGCCAGAGCAACCGCTTTGAGCGCGAGCGCCCCGATCAGCAAGCGGCTGTCAGGCGGGAGCGTGGCATTTCTTTCGGCGAGCCAGCGCTCGCATGGCGTGACGTCGATTTGATGCTCGAGATAATAATGCGGGATTTCGCGCTTCGACCGGGCCATCGCGGCTGCGATCGCAGCGCGCATTGCTGCGGGATCGAGCCACAATGCGCGCCTTTTTTCGGTCGGCGGCGAGGCTGGGCCGAGCTGGCGCTCAACGTCGGCATAGGTGATGGCGCTGCACGGTCCGCTGCCAACGATCGCCGAAAGATCGATGCCGTGTTGTTCGGCCAGTCGTCGTGCAGCGGGCGATGCCATGATGTGCGTGGCAAGGCCTGGAGCGGCCTGCGGCGGCCTCGGCACAGCCAGCGGTGCCGGCGGAGGCATCGCCACGCCGACCGGCTGCTTCGCTCCCGGCGGCGGAGACATCGCCGGGGCAGATGGCGGAGCTACCGCAGCCGGGGCATTCGCTTCGGCTTCGGTGCTGATCAGGGCGAGTGGTGTTCCGACCGGCACTTCGCTATGGAGATCGACGAGGAATCTCGCGATTTGTCCGGTCTGGTAAACCTCAATCTCGATTGCGCCTTTCTGCGTCTCGACCACGGCGATGATGTCGCCACGCTTGACCCAATCGCCAGGCTTGACCAGCCATTCCACTAGCCTGCCGGCCTCCATATCGGCGCCGAGAGAGGGCATGCGGAATTCGGCCATGACGCTGCCTCATGCCCGGCCAAGCGCCGCCTTTGCGGCCGCGACGATCTTCGGCGCTTGCGGGAGCGCGGCGTTCTCGAGATGGCGAGGGTAGGGGATCGGCACTTCCTCACTGCAGACCCTGCCGATCGGCGCGTCAAGCGACCAGAAGGCCTGTTCGACGATGCGCACGCCGATTTCAGCCGCGAGGCTGCCGGAGCGCCAGCCTTCGTCGATTATGACGGCATGTCGCGTCTTGCCCACCGAGGCCATGATGGTGGCGTCATCGAGTGGGCGCAGGCTGCGCAAATCGATCACTTCGGCTTCGATACCCTCGGCAGCGAGTGCAGTGGCAGCCTCCAGCGTCTTCCAAAGCGAGCCGCCATAGGTGATCAGCGAGATGTCGTTGCCCTGGCGGCGGACGGCCGCCCTGTCGATGTTCACTGCCCCGGCATCGGCAGCGAGCTTACCTGACATGTTGTAGAGCATGACGTTCTCGAAAATCAGGACCGGGTCGGGCTCCTGAAGAGCGGTCCACAGCATTCCGCGCGCGTCTTCCAGTGTTGCCGGCGCAAGCACCTTGATGCCGGGAATATGCGCGTACCAGCCTTCGAGACTGTGCGAATGTTGGGCGGCGAGCTGGCGACCCGCGCCCGTAGCCATCCGGATCACCAGCGGCACGCCGAACTGATTGCCGGACATATGGCGCACGGTGGCTGCAGTGTTGAGGATCTGGTCGAGCGCGAGGAGGCTGAAATTCACCGTCATCAGTTCGACGACCGGTCGCATGCCGGCCATGGCTGCGCCAATGCCGGCGCCGGTGAAACCCGACTCGGACAACGGCGTATCGCGAATCCGCTCCGGTCCGAATTCGGCGAGCAGGCCATGGCTCACTGCATAGCAGCCGCCATAGCGGCCGATGTCCTCACCCATCAGAAAGACACGCTTGTCGCGGCGGAGCGCATCCGCAAGTGCTGCACGCACTGCTTCGCGGTAGGTGATCTCGATCGTGTCGGTCCGGGCCATCTGTTGCTGCATGCTACCTCACTGGCCGGTTGGCACCGCGTCGTCGGCATAAACGAAGTGGCACAGTTGCTCGACCGGCTCCCAGGTCCCTGCCTCGGCGAAGGCGACCGCCTGCTCGATTTCGGCATCGATCTCGGCCGTCATGCGGGAGAGCTCGTCCGAATGGATCATGTGATTGGCTTCCAGCCATCCTTGGAAGCGGACGATCGGCTCGCGTGGGCGCCACGATTCGACCTCGGCCTTGTCGCGGTAGAGCTGGGGGTCGAACATCGAGTGCGCGCGCAATCGATAGGTGCGGCATTCCAGAAAATAGGGCTTGCGGGTTTCGCGCACGGCCTGGATCCCCCGACGGGCTGCGGCCTCGACCGCCACCACATCCATACCGTCGATGGCCTCGGATGGAATGCGATAGCACGCGGCCTTGCGCTGAAGATCGGTTTCGGACTCCGAAAGCGCCAAGGCAGTTCCCATGGCATAGAGATTGTTTTCGCAGACGAACAACACCGGCAGCTGCCACAGCGCTGCCAGATTCATGCTCTCGTGGAATTCGCCTTCTGCGACGGCGCCGTCCCCAAAGAAGCAGGCGGTGATGACATCGTCGCCCAGCATGTGGGAGGCGAGCGCTAGACCGATTGCCAGCGGCAGTCCGCCACCGACGATGGCGTTGCCGCCATAGAAATTGGTCGCGGCATTGAACAGATGCATTGAACCGCCGCGTCCGCGGCTGCAGCCTTGCTGCTTGCCATACATCTCGGCCATGACCGTGGTCATCGGCACGCCGCGCACCAGTGCTTGCCCATGTTCGCGATAGGTCGCGACAATCCGGTCGCGCTTTTCCAGCGCGGCGATCACACCGACTGCGACGGCCTCCTCCCCGTCATAGAGGTGCATGAAGCCGCGGATCTTCTCTTGCGTGTACAATTCGGCACACTTGTCCTCGAAGCGGCGGATGCGGATCATCTGCTTCAACAGTTCGAGCAGGTGCTCGCGCGACAGATGCGGCTTTGCGGCTGCAATCGTCATCGTTCCTCGCTTTCCAAGGTCGAGATGTCGCCCTCGGGCAGACCGAGCTCCCGGGCCTTGAGCAGGCGGCGCATGATCTTGCCGCTGCGGGTCTTGGGCAGGTTCTGGCGAAACGCGATGTCCTTCGGCGCAACGGCCGGTCCGAGCCGCTGCCGTGCATGGCCAAGCAATTCCTTGCGCAACGCCTCGCTGGGCGCAAAGCCCGGATTGAGCGCCACATAGGCCTTGACCAATTCGCCGGCAGTCGGTTCGGGGATGCCGATGACGCCGGCCTCGGCGACGGCCTTGTGCTCCATCAGCGCGCTCTCGACCTCGAATGGGCCGATCAGATGGCCAGAGCTCTTGATCACGTCGTCGGCGCGGCCGACGAACCAATAATATCCCTCGCCGTCGCGCATCGCGAGGTCGCCGGTCAGATACCAGCCGCCGGCGAAACATTTTTTGTAACGTGCGTCCTCGTTCAGGTAGCCGCGCATCATCGACGGCCAGCCGGGACGCAGCGCGAGCTCCCCCATGGCCATTGGCCTGGTGACTTCGCGCACTTCGCCGCCTTCCAGGTGCTCGACGATGCCGGCCTCGATGCCGGGCAGGGGCCGTCCCATCGACCCCGGCTTGACGTCCATGCACAGAAAATTCGTAACCATGATTCCGCCGGTCTCTGTCTGCCACCAGTTGTCGTGGAACGGTTTGCCAAATGCTTCTTGGCCCCACACCACGACTTCGGGATTCAGCGGCTCTCCGACGCTCGCCATGAGACGCAATCTTGAGAGATCGAACCGCCTGGCAAACTCGGCGCCGGCCTTCATCAGCATTCGGATCGCGGTCGGCGCCGTGTACCAGACGGTGATCGTTTGGTCCTGCAGGATTCGGTACCAGCGCTCCGCATCAAACTCCGCCTGATCGACAACCATCGTTACGCCGTTTGTCAGCGGCGAAATAATGCCGTAGGAGGTTCCGGTGACCCAGCCGGGATCGGCGGTGCACCAGAAAATATCATCGGGATGGAAGTCGAGCGCAAGCCTACCGGTCACGTTGTGGGCGACCACAGCTTCGTGGACATGTACCGCTCCCTTCGGCTTACCCGTCGTGCCGCTGGTGAAATGCAAGAGCGCCATGTCTTCGGGAAGGGTTGGCACGACCTCGAACTCGCCGGATGCCTGCGCCAGAATCGCTGCAAGATCGATCGTATCCGGCGGAAGCTTGGCCGAGCATTCCGTCAGGAAGACGTGCTTCAGGCTCGGGAGCTCGTTGCGCCAGGGCTCGATCTTGCGCCGATAGAAGACTTCGGTTGTGATCAGCACGCTGGCTTCGCCGATCGTCATACGAGCCTTGATCGGCTCGGGCCCGAAAGCCGAGAAAAGAGGCGAGAAGACACTGCCGTTCTTCAACGTGCCGAGCGCGGCAATGTAGAGTTCCGGGACTCGCCCGAGCAGCGAGAAGACGCGCTCGCTCTTCCTGATTCCATGCTCCGCCAGCGTGTTTGCAAAGCGGTTCACCTGGACGCCAAGCGCGGCATAGGTGAAATCGCGGATGGTGCCATCGCCAGCTATCCAGCGCAGCGCAAGCTTGTCGCCGCGCCCTGCCTTCACATGGCGATCGACCGCCTCGTAAGCAATGTTGAGGCGCCCGCCGGGCAGCCCGTCAAGCAGCGCTCGTGCCTGGTCCCATGAGAATGTGCGGACGGCTTCCTCGTAGTCGAGGAGGTTGGCTTGCCGATAGTCTTCCGGTCGCTTTCGGATGCGGTCCCACTGTTTCGGCCCGGACTCGTCCGATCTGCGCGAGTTTGCCGCAGCGTCCGTTGAGGTCATGGAGCCTCTCCAATTTGCTCGGACGGTCGACGCGCGCGACGTTATCGCTGCGTCCGCCCCGAACAGCGCTGCAACAACATACCGTGGCGCGCAAGATCGTGCCTCACCTACGCTAGTGTGTCGTCCCGGGCCGAATTGCTTGTTGATCTACGTCAAACGCGCAAGGCTCCTGCCGTATGGGCTAGTTCATCGTGCGTTGGCGAGCAGATCTCCGAGACCGGTGAACAGCGCGTCGAAATCGGCGTCTATACCGTCAAGCGCAAGCTTGGCGCAGGCGGCACTCTCTGCACTTCTTCCTTCCGGCACCTTGAGCAAGATCAATTTCTTGTTGGCAGCTCGGGCGCATCGTTTTCATTCAAGTTCAGGAGAGTGCCATGGGCATTGCAATTACTCTCGCGCAATATCTCGGCGCGCGAGGTGTCAAATACGATGTGGTGGGGCGCTGGAGACTAAGGCTGGTCATGTCATGCTCAGCCGCTTGGCCAAGGCGGTCGTGCTCAAGGGCGGCGATGGGTTCATGCTCTCGGTCTTGCCGGCGTCGAGCCACATCCAGTTCACTCAACTGCGCAAGCAAATTGGGGCGGAGGTGGATATGGCCAACGAAGAGCAGATCGAATGAATCTTCCATGATTGCGAGCCACGCGCAGTGCCTGCGCTCGCGGCTGCCTATGGGCTGAAAGTGATCCTCGACGACAGCTTGGCCAGTGAGGCGGACATATATCTTGAGGGCGGTGATCATGCCCGCCTGGTTCACGTCAGCGGCAGCGACTTTCAGAAGCTGATGGCAGATGCCCGGCATGCGCATTTTATTGAATCTCTCTAAAGCGTCCAAGGAGATCGGAAATGGCCAGACAGAAGCACACGAGGTCCTCAAGCAATACGAGGTCCGTAACCCGGGCGAAGCAGACGAGAATGCCGGTCGCCAATAACCGGACGGCGCCGGTCCGAAAGCCCATCAAACCGTCCCTCACAGAACAATTTCATGTCGCAGTCGACCGGCAATTGAAGTCCGGATACGATACGTACAACGAGGCCGAGCAGGCCGCGCTGAAAATCAAGAATCGATATCCGCAGCTCCATGTGACGGTGTTCGATGCCAAAGAGGGCCGGCACAGGCTCATTGAGAAGCCGGAGATGACGGGAACCATCACCAATAACAACAAGAAGCAACATTCCGGAAGGAACGCGATTGCGCCGCTCAAGGCTGTGGGCGCCAAGCATTGAGATTGATTGTCGCAAGCGCGCCCGGAATCAGACTTTCTCCGACTTGACCAAAATCAAGACGTTGGGGCCGACCAGTCTCTTGAGTGAAAGCCTCCAAGAGCGGGTTGCCAGTACAAAGCAGTGTGGCTGTCCCACGGGGTGATAGTCGAATGGCAATAGCCTCGATGGGATGCCGGTGCGGTGTCGCGGCAGCCGCAGGTCTTGTCATTCTGATTCTCGTCCTTCTCGGTCTGCCGCACGTCGCGATGACGAATTCTGACCTCGAATCCCGGGTGCGAGCTATCGTAGCAGACAACATTGCCCCCGTCGCGATAGAGAATGATGCTGGCGGGCTCGCATCCGTAGTCTATGTTGCAGGCCATACATGGTTCTTCAACTACGGCCTTGCCGATCGAGCGAAGAAACGCAAAATCACCTCGAATTCGCTGTTCAACCTAGCGTCTGTGCAGAAGGTATTCGATGCTACACTGATCGCGCTGGGAACGCTTCGTGGCGAATTGAGCTTAGATGACCCTATCATTAAATACGTCCCGGAATTGCACGGTGACTATATTCGCCGAGTCACGCTCGGGCAGCTTGCCAGCCATACGTCCGGTCTCTTGTTGGTGACGGATCACCCGCCATGGCCCAGCAAATCATACTCGTTCGCCGAGTTCATCGACGTCCTCAACGCCTGGACCCCGCATGCGGGCGAACAGCCAGGCAAGCAGCGCATCTATTCGCACGCAGGCTATGTGCTGCTGCAACTTGCGCTTGAGCGCCGGTATGGGCGTCCGATCAATGAACTCATCAAAAGCCGTATTCTGGAACCGCTTGGCATGAATTCGACGCTGTTTCCCGACCGCGGGTCCGACAACCGGTCCATCTTGAGTCCGCAACTCAGGCTGCGCGCCGTTCAGGGCTACTTATATAACGGCACGCCGATCGGGGTTCCGGGCAACCAGCACAGCTACTATGATTTCGCTGGGACAGAACAGATATTTTCTTCGGCGCGCGATCTCGCTATTTTCGTCCGTGCCTGCCTCGGTGCCGGAGTAGCCGATGCCCAACTGCGCGCAGCATTAGAGATGACCCAGCGTGAAATGATCGGTGTCAGCCGGGAACTCGGACAGGCGATGGCTTGGGAAACCGTCTATGTGGACGGCATAACCATCGTCGACAAACCTGGCGGCCTGAACAACGCGTCAGCCTATATAGGGCTGGTACCGCCGCGAAAGGTCGGCGTGGTTCTGCTCGCCAACCGCAGCGACTTCCCGTACGAGATCGCCCGCAACCGCCTGCTTTCGGAATTGTCGCGATTACAATGACCAAGGCTCGGAATGCTCATCAGCATCCTGACCTGCCGCCGCTATCGCGGATGGCGATTGTCCTGGATCGAATCGAGCAACTTATCCAAATCCTGCTCGGCTATCGCGTCCTGCGCAAATGCTGTCGCGGTCGCAATGCCGCGCCCGGGGCGGATGAATTGGTCATAGAAGGTGTTGAGGTCGATCCGCTGCTCAGGCTCAAGACTGGACTGGCTGCCGGATAGGCGCGGACCCGCCTCGTCCTCGACAGTAACCTTCAATATCCAGCTGTCTCTCGCATGAGCCGGCTTCACTTCCAGGGTCGCAATCATCTCGACCTCGGTGAGGTCTTCACGCTCCTCATCGCCGAGGTGATATTCCGCGCGGAGAGGGACATCGTGGGTCTCAACCGCACGCCGCGCATCGAATTGGAATAGCGATGGCGTCTCCTTTTGCTCGGTGAGAAACCACCTCACGATCTGTTCCGGTTCGATTTCGATCGGATAAGTTGGCATGGCTCCCCTCCAGGGTACGGCCGTCGCGGACAAAGCTGAGCCGCTGAAGCCGCGCGGGTTCGTTGATTTGAATCAACATGTTTCCACAGCCGGCGGCCCGCGTCGTGCAACTATGATGCTTGGCAAGCCAATTTAGACCGGTACGGATCCCGGATGCTCTTCCTCCGCCCGTGCCAGCTGGTGATGAGCGTATTCACATCGGGCGCAACCTGCAGGAGTTCGCCATTAACGGAAGATCTCGATCATCGTGTTCTGCCGTCCCTGTGCCTGAATCAATTCGAACAGGAAACGTGCGTGATCCGGGCTCAGCCTGATGCAGCCATGGGAGACAGGCCGGCCCAGATTGTGGATGTCGTAGCTTCCGTGAATGGCGTATCCGGTGTGAAAGAAGATTGAATAGGGCATCGGCGTATTGTCGTAGAGCCTGGAATAGTGCATGCGTTCGAGCGAATAGGGCACATAAGTGCCGACCGGGGTCCGGTACCCACGCCGGGCCGTCGATACTGGCCATCTGGCAAACGGGGTGCCGTCGACGGTGACGTCCATGGTCTGACTTGAAAGCTCAATGCGAACGGCGACTGCTGCGAGCACGCCGTCGATCGCCGAAGCTGAGAGCAGGGCGCAGATGATGATAGCTGCCGTTCTCGAGAATCTAACAAGCACTACTGTCTTCCAATCGGCGAGGGCTGCCAGAGGCGCTAGGGACCTTGCGACCCTCGCACACCGAAGATCTCAGACCAGATTTTGTTTCCGGACTTCTTGATGAGGATCAATTGGTAGCATGACCATTCGAAGTGTAGTCAATCATCTCCAAGGAGGCCGCATCTGAGGAGGACCTCGAATCGCGACTTCGATGGTTTTCGTTACCCGTTATTCCCGGACGGGCACAACACGCGAAGTGGCAAAATCCCTCGGTCGTCGCTTCCGCCTGCCCGTCAGGTGCGAGATATTGGCGCGGGCTTAACAAGCTCTTCGAGATCCGGTTCGCCGCAGCGCGCGAGCATCGACTGCCGGACCTGGTCGCGCAGCCGAACGATGGATTGGAAATCCGTGCCTGCAGGCAAGAGCGGATCGCCGATTTCGACGCCAATCGGGCAGCGGCGCGGAAACCATTGGTCACTGCGCAAGACGGTCCGCGTGCCCTTGATAATGCCAGGAATGACCGGAAGGTTGGTTTCGGCGGCAACCTTGAAGGCGCCGAGAAAGAAGCCGGACAGGCCGGCCCTGCGGGTAAACGTCCCCTCCGGGAAGAAGACGAGCAGGCGCCCCTCTCGCGCTATCGCTTCCAGTCGCGCGGCATCCGTCAGGCTGGTCGAAACGTCGTAGCGTTCGACAAAGGGAGTGCCGAGCCGGCGCAGGATGGGGCCCGCAACCATCTGCCGCGCCAGCTCGCGTTTCGCGACGATGGCCGGCTCACCGGGGAGTGTAGCCGCAAGCGCGAACGCGTCCATGTAACTTGAGTGATTGAAAACGAGTACCGCGCCTTGCCGCGGAATTTTTTCGATACCGCGGACGGCGAGCGGTATGCCCATGAGAGCCAGCGAGAGTCGCCCGATCCGCCTGAGTGCAGCCCAGCGCAATTGTTCCGTCGGCAGGGCGAGCACGGCGATGCAGCCCAGGACGAAGGTACTGCCGAGCGCCAACCACCACCACGCAGCGTAGAGGCTCTCACCGAGCAATCGGCCGAACCGTCTGAGCTGCGGGCCAGCGCCGGAGAGGGCAAGACGCACGAGTTGCCACAAAAGGGCGCGCTTCCGCGGACCGATATGGCCAGTTTGATAGAGCTCCTTCGCCGCGCTGCGGCGGATCTTGCCGCTTGATGTCTTCGGCACCGTACGCGGCGGCGCAAGCACGACTTCGTCGGGCGGCGTGCCTGCGACATCCGTCACCACTTCGTAAGCACGCGCCTGCAACGCGGCGCGCGCAGCTTCGTCACCCTCCCGGGTCTCGGCCAGGACCACGACCCGTTCCGTGCCGGAGGCGCGGTCGGGCACCCCGAACACGGCGACGCCGCCTTTGTGCACGCCGGGCACATTCGCGACCGCCTGCTCGATCTCCTGGGGGTAGAGATGCCTCCCGGCGCGGATGATGATGTCCTTGATCCGTCCGGTGACGAAGATATCGCCGCCGGCCATGTAGCCACGGTCGGCGGTGTCGAGCCAGTCCCCGCGGAACAGTTCGCGCGTTTTGGCCTCGTTGCGAAAATAGCCGCGCGTGGCTGACGGCCCGCGGAACTCGATACGTCCTTCCCTGCGCTCACCAAGCTCATGACCGGCTTCGTCGACGACCCTGATTTCGTGGCCGGGAAGCGGCTGGCCGCAAGCAGGAATCTCCAGGGCATGCGAATCATCCGGTCTTGCGGGTTTGGCGATGCCGTGGATGCTGAGCTGATCGCGGTCAACGCGATCGATGATGGGCGCGCGGCCGAAGGGCGGAAAGGCGAGCCCGACGGAGCATTCGGCAAGCCCATAGACTGGCGCCATCGCCTTTGCGGGAAAGCCGTAGCGGCCAAACCGCTCGGTAAAGCTGCGCAAGGTCTGCACGCTGACCGGCTCCGCACCGTTGGCGACCATGCGAAGTGAGGAGAGATCCAGCCCTTTGATGTCGTCGTCGGCAATCTTGGCAAGGCAGAGCTCAAAGCCGAAATTGGGCGATGCCGAATATGTCGCGCGATACCTGTGCATCGCCCAGAGCCAGCTTTGCGGGCGGACCAGAAAGCTCAACGGCGACATCACATAGAGCCGCGCGGCGTAATGAAGGCATCCGAGCCAGGCGCCGATCAGCCCCATGTCATGGTAGAGCGGCAGCCAGCTGACGAAGACATCCGCTGAACTCGCCTCCATCGTCGTTCCGAGCGCGCGGACATTGGCGAGCAGGTTCGCATGGGTAAGGACAACGCCCTTCGGGTCGCCGGTCGAACCAGACGTGTATTGGATCAGGGCCGTTGCGCTCGAATCCCTGAGCTGTGGCAGTGCTGTCGGCGTTGCGGATGCTTCGATGTCGGAAACACTGGCAACGGTTTTCAGGCTCTCGACAAGATTGCCCAGCAGGCCGGCCAACCGCCTTCCCTCAGGCATCGTGATGAGCAGGCAGGCGCCGGCATTGCGTAATATCCCGGTCTGGCGTCGCAAATGGTCCTCGAGCTGGGAAAGCCGCATCGGCGGATAGATTGGCACCGGGATTGCGCCGGCATAGAGGATGCCGAAGAAGGCCATGAAAAACTCGACGCTGGTCGGAAGCATCAGGCCGACCCGATCTCCGGGCAAGACATCATGCGCGATCAGGCCCTGTGCTATCCGCCGGGCCCTGGCGGCAAGCTCCCCGTAAGTGAGCGTGCCGAGGACCGTCGCCTCGTCCTGCAAGACGGTCACATGCAGGCGGTCGGCGTGCCGTACCGCATGCCAGTCCAGCATGTCGATCAAGGTGCTCGCTTCTGTCGCTGCCGGCACGGCCGCAAGTGCGAGAGGCGGCGGCCTGCCGAGGTCGACGTGCTGGAGCGCAGGGCCAGCCTGTTCGAGCGATCGGATCAGATCCTCGATCGTCTCGGCTTCCCCGATCGTCTGTGCTGGAAGGTGGACGTGAAAAGCCCGTTCGATGCGCAGGATCAATTCGGTACGGGCGAGGCTGTCGATCCCGAGATCGCGCTCGATGCGGCTGGACGGCTCGACCGCGATAAACCGGCCGCGCTGGGGATGGAGCTCCCGAACAAGATCGCGCACTAACGCGATCAGGCTGTGAACCTCTACGTTGTCAGACGCAGCACCCATGCGATCTCCTTAGATCGCGGAATTTGCAGGGCATTGAGCAAAATCAACGCGAAGCCAAAGAGCTATTGGCCGTATCAGGAAGTGTCAGCTTCCCCGTCATGCACCATCGTCGCGTCAGACGCTTTTGCGGTGCCTGCTGCCGCCACCGAAGAGATAAGCGGCCTGGCCGCTGGCGTTGATCCTGGTCAAACGGGAGCGGCGAAGGGCGGATAAGAAGAGTCATTTTCAGGGCTCGGGATTCTCCTTCTTTCGAAGCTGCGGCGCTTGGATGGCATCCAACAGGCAACCTGCACCAGTGACTGCTGTGGAGATGGCGCGCCGGCAGCGCGAAATCTCTGTATCGGAATTCTTTCTGAAAAACCGCCACCTGCTCGGGTTTGATACTCCTGTCAAGGCACTGGTCACCGCCGTCAGGGAGGCAGTCGATAATGCGCTCGACGCCTGCGAGGAGGCGGGGAGACTTCCCGACATCAAGGTGCAGGTCAGCGAGCACTCAAACAAAGCGCGAGTGGTTGTAGAGGATAACGGCCCGGGCATCGTGGAGAGCCAGATCGCGCGCATCTTCGGAAAGCTGCTCTACGGCTCGAAATTTCACAAGCTCAGCCAGTCGCGCGGCCAGCAGGGCATGGGAATTTCGGCCGCAGGGATGTACGGGCAGCTCACTGTCGGCAAGCCGCTGCACATCATCAGCCGCGTGAAGGGCGAGAGGCTCGCATCTGAAATGTACGTTTCTATCGACACTGCCAGGAACCAGCCGGACATCCACAGTAGAAGCCGGCGGGTGCGGCCGGGAACAATGCCACGCAATGATTTGGTGAAATCGTAGGCGTCCCTCATTTCGGGGGACATCTGATCCACAGCCGTTTCGATATAACGGCCGAAGGTACCGAAGTCGGATTGCTCCGACATGTGGCTGTTCTCCATCCGGCCATCGCTGCCCCACCAGGGAAATGGGTCGGCCTGGATGTTCGACAACTGGTTGCTTCATTCGTGTGCCGAATAAGCCCAATTCGTGCGTGCCGACTTCCGTGATGGCCGTCGACCGATTACCCGAAAAGGAACAAAACTGCCGGTAATTCCTCTACGTTCCCGCGAGGAGTGCTTCGGCGTCTGACAATCGCTGGAGGATCGCTGTGACAGTCCATCACGATCAAACCTTCGAGAACGTGCTCGTCGAGGTCGCAGCAAATGTCGCCTGGATCACGCTGAACAGGCCCACGAAACGAAATGCGATTAGCCCGGCGCTATCTTCCGAAATGTTACGGGTCTTTCGTGCACTGAACGGAAATCCGGACGTGCGAGTGATCGTGCTGACCGGCGCAGGAAAAAGCTTTTGTGCCGGGATGGATCTGAACTTCCTTGGTCAGCTTGCGGACAAGCCGGCCGAACTCGCGAATTTTTCTGCCGATGCGCGAGGCTGGATGTGGGAAGGCATTACCCGCTCGCCGAAGCCGGTCATCGCGATGGTGAATGGCTATTGTTTTGGCGGCGGTTTCGTGCCGCTGATTGCAAGCGACATCGCCGTCGCCGGGAGTGAGGCGATGTTCGGCCTTTCGGAGATCAACTGGGGACATTTCCTCGGTGGCGCGGTGAGCAAGTTGGTGGTCGAGACACTCGGTCGGCGCAAGTCGACCTACCTGGCGTTTACCGGCGAAACGGTCGGAGCCGAGCAGGCTTGCGAGCTGGGTCTGGTCACGCTTGCCGTTTCGCAGGAAGAACTTAGGGAGCGAGTCAGCCAGATCGCCCAGACGCTAGTGGGAAAGAGCGGAATTGCGCTGCAGGCAACGAAGGAAGCTCTGCGTGTCACCCCCAGCATGACGGTCGATCAATGTTACGAATACGCAGCGGCCAAAAACGATCAGCTCCGCATTCGCGATAAGGCTGGCATCCGCAATAGAGCGCGGGAGGAGTTCATCGAGAGCAAGACCTATCGGCCTGGTACCGGCTCGGTTCGTCTGTGAGATGCATGCGCGCCGGTCGCATTGATGGCGGCCGCGGTACGTCAGTTCATCGAAAGAGAGTGAATAGATCGTCTGATATGAGGCGATTGAGGAGGAATCTCGTGCTTAGTTCCGCAAAAATGTCGACGTCGATTCCTAGCGATGCTGTCGTGACTGAAACCGTAGAAGTCGGCCTGTTGAACAAGCCTCTGCGCTCCATCGCGGACGTCGAAGAGATCGAAAAGGTCCCCCTGAGCGAGCACGTGAGGATCGTCAACTTTTTGGAGCGAATCGATCTTGCGCTGGCGGCGCGTGATCGAGACGACATCGCCATCTCATATATTGAGGACGGAGACATCGCTCGCAGTCCGCTCCGGACGTCATTCCATGAGCTTCGGAGCAATATCCACAAGACGGCCAGCCTGCTGCGAGCTCACGGAATAAATCGTGGGGATGTCGTTGCCGTATTGCTGCCGGGGGTGCCGACAAGTTTTTGGGCGTATCTCGGGGCCATGTCAGCCGGAATCGTGTTCCCCATCAATTGGATGCTGGAAGCCTCCCAGATATCGAGGCTGATCCGCGAATCGAACGCGCAAGCCGTTATCGCTCTCGCTCCGACTCCCGGATTCAAAATCTGGGAATCTTTGGCTTCCATGATCGGCGAGCTCCCACGACACACCAAGATATGGTCTGTTGGAGGAGGTCCGAACGGCAGCGTGCAACCGGACACTGATCTTGACGTTGCGATCGGCCCCCAGCCGGAAGCCGGAACGTTTCTCGAAATCAAGGGAGACGACATTGCCGCCTACGTCCATTCAGGGGGCACGACCGGCGCGCCGAAGATCGTTAAGCTCTCGCACCGGGGTCTCTCATATCGTCACTGGACCAGCCAGCTCTTCCAACGCCATACGCTTCGCGACGTTTGCTTGAACGACACGCCGATGTTCCATGTCGGCGGCTTTATCGGACGCACCTTTTCGGCGCTGGCATCCGGCGCGAGCATGGTCATCCCTAGCGTTATGGGGGCGCGCGATAAAAGGTACGTCGCGGATTATTGGAAGTTCATCGAAAAGTATCGCATTACCAGAATCTCTGCGGTGCCTACGACATTGGCTGTCTTGGCCAAGAACCATCCGCGCGATCGCGACCTGTCGTCGCTGAAGCCTTATTTTGCGACCGGCTCCACCGCGCTTCCGATCGCGGTTCGGGAAGAGTTCGAGACCAATACTGGGATCCGTGTGCTCAACACTTACGGAATGACCGAGAACACGGCGAGCGTATCCTGCGATCCGCCGGATGGGCTCCGGAAAGAGGGCGGATCTGGCATCCGCTTCCCATTTACGCGCGTGCGCGCCGCTGTGATGGATGCGCAGGGCCGCACCGTGCGGGTCTGTGGCCCGGGAGAGATCGGCATGCTCCAAGTCAACGGGCCGGGTGTCACGCCAGGCTTCGTCAACCCTGCTCACGAACACGGTGCAAGGACAGAGGACGGGTGGATCATTTCAGGCGATCTAGGCCGCGTCGATGAGGACGGCTTCATCTTCGTTACTGGACGTGCAAAGGATGTCATCATTCGCGGTGGTCACAATATCGATCCCGCGCTGATCGAAGAGCCCCTGATGAAATGTCCCGATGTGCAGCTCGTGGCCGCGGTCGGGCGGCCGGACGCTTACGCCGGAGAGGTGCCGATCGCCTATGTGCAGCTGGTGCCGGGCTCGCAAGCATCATCCGCGGAGCTCGCCGAGTTTCTAAAGGACCGGATTTCGGAGCGGGCGGCCTTTCCGAAGGAGATCATCGTCGTTCCCGAGATTCCTCTCACCGCCGTCGGCAAGCCACTGAAAACCGAGTTACGAAAGGACGCAACACATCGCGCGCTCTCATTGGCTCTTTCGGAGGCAACAGGAATCGCGAGTGGGCAGTTGTTGCTATCGATCGATCCCCATCCATCCTCGGGGACAATGGTCAATATCAGGATTTCTTGCGCCGACAGCGAATGGAGCGGGATGGAGTCCCGCGTCAAGGCAACGATGAACCAATACTCGTTTGCCTATCACTTGGAGCGAGGTGACGCGTCTGGGACGCGGGACGAAATGGCCGGGCACTAGGACTGCTCTCATTGATCGAAGGGCTGCCGAGAGCCTTCGTCCAACTGAGCTCAATTTGATCCCCCTGACGCCTTCGTGCGGCGAGTAGGCGTCGACCTGTTCGAGTCAGTACTTGTTGCAGTTCGAAATAGGGCATTTGAATCCATGCCCACAAGCTCACGCCGCAAGTACTCGATGAAGAGCTTGACCCGGGCGGTTCTAAATCTGCTCTGAGGATAGGCGATGTAGAGCGAGATCGCGGGGGGATACCATCCCGGGCAGAGCTCGACGAGCGTGCCGGCGTCGAGATCCTCCTGAACCAGCCAGCGCGGCAGGATTCCGTAGCCGATGCCCGACCTTGTCCCCTTCAATGCCACGTAGATGTTGTCCGTCGCGAGAGCCGGCTTCAGGGTCAGCGTCGTTGTGCGTCCATCATCCGTCTCAAGCGGAATTTGCAGCGCCATATAGGTCAGGAGTTGCACAGCCGGACGACGATTCAACTCAGTGGGATGCTGCACGGGCTTCTCCGCCGCTTGACCCACAATGGTGCGGTGCGACCGCCGAAGCTCCTGCACGATCAGGGACTCATCGCGAATGGGACCGGCCCTGATCCACAGATCATAGCCGCCAGCGGCAAGGTCGCCTGGCTCGTCTATGAGGCGCCAGTCAAGCGCGATCGCGCGATGTTCCGCCAAAAAGCGCATGGCAATGTCGGCGAGAATCGTCTGCCCGATCGCAACAGGCACTGCGACACGGATGTTGCCGCGATATTTGTCGCGTCCAGCCCGTGCATTCTCGACGGCGGCATCCCAGACAGCCAGCATTTCCACGGCTGTCGGCAGGAACTGCTTGCCGGCCTCGGTCAGTACCAGGTCGTGGGTCGATCGCTGAAACAATTCAACGCCGAGCGTTGTCTCGAGTTGCTTGAGCTGTCGGCTGGTCGATGGTTGCGACAGACCGAGTAGCCTCCCCGCGCCTGACAGGGAGCGGACTTCTGCGATATGGACGAAGAGACGCATCAAGCTCAGACGATCGACCGGCGTGCTCATACGGCGACTGCTCATTTGCGGGTGTGTTTAGCGGCCTGTGTGAGAGAGTCTATAGTCCGCTCATTCGTTTGACAAATGACCCTTAGTTGCGCCGCTTCCCTACCGCTCAGGGCCTCGACTAGGTAGGAAACCAGTTGAACTTGACGGCTCGGCAGCCAAAGAACCAGCAAAAGAAGCTGTTGAACTTGGGAGGAATATGTGGACCCGCGGATGGTTTCGTTCCGATCGGCGCTTGATGAGCGTGAGCTGACAGGCTTCCAGATTCGGATGATCGTGGTTGCTCTCGGACTGGCGGTGATGGACGGCTTCGACGTCCAGATCATCGGATATGTCGCGCCAATCCTGAGCGGTCTGTGGCACATCGATCCCAAGTCGTTCGGTCTGATATTCGGTGCCGGGTTGCTGGGGCTGGCCCTCGGTCCGATAACGTTTTCGCCGCTGGCAGACAAGATCGGCTGCCGACCCGTTCTGATCGGCTGCACCGTACTCTATGCTCTCGGCACTTTGGTGACTACGACAGTGCATTCCTGGAGCATGCTGTTGGGCCTTCGATTTCTGACCGGGCTCGGGCTCGGCGGCGTGCTCCCGTGCACGGTTGCTGTCGTGTCGGACTACGCGCCTACGCGGGCGCGCAATCTCATGCTTGCGATTTCGTCGAGCGGGTTTGCGATTGGCGGCTCCCTAGGGGGCTTCGTGGCGGCCGCGACGATCGAGCGTTTCGGCTGGCAAACCGTGTTCTGGATCGGAGGAATCGTCCCGCTGTTGATATTACCGGCGTTGCTGATCTCGTTTCCGGAATCGTTCTCGCGACTGCTCTCGGAACCGCGCCAACGCAATCGCCTCGAAAACGTCGTCGCCCGGCTTGCCCCGGGGTGGACGGTGCCCGAAACGGAGCCGTCGAAGAACCGGCACAACGACCGCTTTCCGGTGGCGGTGCTCTTCTCCAAGGACTTCGCAGTGCCGACGCTGCTGATCTGGTCGATATTCCTCTGCAGCCTCTTGTTGCTGTACTTCTTTGTAAACTGGATTCCGACTGTGGTCCACGCGCTCGGACAGCCACTTCAGGCGAGCAACAACGCTGCGGCCGTTTTCCAACTGGCCGGTCTCCTTGGTGGATTCTTCTTCAATAATCTCGCTGATCGAACGGGGCGGCCCGAATGGGCGCTGGCTTCCTCCTTTGCCGGGGCGACGATCTGCTGCTTTTTTTTCGGTTCGGCGGCTCAGGCCTCGTTGCCCGTCATTGTCGCGAGCGTGGCCGTGACCGGGTTCTTCGTAGTGGGCGCCCTCGGCGTGAGCATCTCGTTCGCGGGCACCTATTATCCGTCCTCGATCCGCGCCACGGGCGTCGGCTGGGGCATCGGCATCGGCCGCCTAGGCTCTATCGCAGGACCAATACTCGGAGGCACCCTGCTGACATTAAATCTAAGCTCCGAAGCCTTGTTCAGGGTGTTTGCCATACCCGCAATATTGGCCGTGATCTGCTCCGTGTGCTTGCGACGGTCGCCGGAACAAGCGGGACCGAACAACAACCGCCCTCGCAACCCGACCATCGGCGCGCAGGCGATCAACGATGCCGGAGGTTGACGGCCGGACGAGGCCGACCCATCGCTCTATCTTGTTGAGAGCCTGACGCCCCCCTCAATCGATCGGAATCCGTCGATAGCCCGTGCCGTCCTTTTCGAGGTAGCTCCGTCCGGGAAAGGGATGGTGAAACGCCTGCAAGGGGGTCCGTGTCTCTGCAAGCAGATCGTAGAAGCGGCATCGGGTAGCTACGGTCTGCTCGGGAAACTGATCGAGTGTGGAAGACCAATGTGGATTGGCGATGAAAAGCGCCGCCTGGTTAGTCAGATCAGACTGAACGAAAACCTGCTCGTCGCCGGACCTCAGCCAGAATGCAGTATGGCCGATCGAATGACCCGGCGCGGCAACGGCCTCAAGGCCCGGCACCACCTCGGCGCCCCATCGAAAAATCGACAAGTTCTCGCCGACTTGCTCGAAAATGCGGCGGTTGTTTTGAAACATGTGCGACATTCGGCCTTCCGGGGCGCGCCTCATTTCTTCGAGGTTCATCCAGAATTGCCATTCCGGCTCCGGAACCATGATCGTCGCATTTGGAAATGTCAGCTTGCCCTGTGAAAGCAGTCCATTGACATGATCGGGATGGAAGTGCGAAATAACGACGGTATCTATGTCGGCCGGGTCAACACCGTTCGCCTTCATGTTGCCGACGAGCAAGCCTCTCGTGCTCCCCGCTTCGGCGGCGGCATCAGGACCAAAGCCCGTGTCGATCAAGGTTGTCTTCGGCCCGTTCGTGAAAAGCAGAGGCGCGAAGGTGGTCGTCACGGTTTCGGTAGGCAATCCAGCTTCGCGTAGAGAAGCCTGAACGTCTGATAATGGCACGCCCGGGATCAGACCCGCGGGGAGTGGGGCAGTGACGTATCCATCACTGACGACGCTGACCTCGATGGTGCCCACCCGGTAGCAAAAGAAGTTCTCGGACTGTTCTATCTTCGACATGAATCCTGCCTCTAGCAATGCCTGCGGGTTCCTCCTATGGACCGGGCGCCAACCGTCTATTTGCTACTTCGTTCACAGTGTCCATGGAAGCGAGTCGATGCGAATAAGCACCATTCAGGCCATGCATGTCCAAATGCCAGCGACATGGTCGGAACTAATGGTTTGAAGGAACCGGCGAAGATCGCTGACTGGTTTTGGGGCCGATGCACCTCGCGAATGAACCTAATTCAGGTCGCGAACCTACCGTGCGAATCAGGGTGCGGCATTATTGACTACGACTCCTCGCGGCCGACGGCGAATCCAAAAGCAGGGACGACCTCAATGTTTGAGACGAATAATACTTTCCGTGTCGGTCGCTACCGGCTCGACGCGATCCCAGAATTCGAGGGCGCCCGCATGCCTCCGGCGGCCATGTTCACCAAGGCCGCGCCCGATCATCTGGACAGGCTTCTGGATAGGGGGCCGCCCGAGAGTTACGACCGCAGCCGTAAGGTTCTCTGCACGAGCGTTCATTCCTGGCTGGTCAGGGACGACAATGGCCTCGTGATGCTGATCGATACCTGCTTCGGCAATTTTAAGAACCGGATGCCCTCACATCCGATGTTCCACATGCAGAAAAACGACTGGCTTGCCAAGCTCACCGCGTTGGGCGTCGAGCCGCAGGACGTTACTCACGTGGTCAACACCCATTTACATTTAGACCATGTCGGGTGGAACACAAGGCTTGTGGATAGCGTCTGGACGCCAACGTTCTCGCGTGCCCGTCACATCATGCCGCGACTTGAGGCTGAACTGGCACTCTCCGGTGGGCTGATGCGCCACGAGGCCAACGAGCGTTCGATTGCGGACAGCGTGCGGCCCATAATCGACGCCGGCCTGACGGATTTCGCCGACCCTTACGCGACAATTGCCCCGGACATGAAACTCATTCCCTGTTACGGCCACTCCCAGGGCATGCTGCTTGTCGAAATCTCCGGCGAGCCCGGCGCGATTGTCGGCGGTGATCCGCTTCACCACCCACTCCAGATGCTCGATCCAGATGTGAACACCGGCTTCTGCGAGCAGCCGGAAAAGGCGGCAAGTTCGAGGCGCGACTTTCTTGCGCGATGTAGCGACGAGGGACTGATCATCGCGCCTACGCATTTCTTTGCGCCGCGGTTCTCGAAAGTGAAGCGAATCGAGGGCGGTTTCGACCTAGCTCCGATAAGCCAAGCGTCGATCCTGACGTGAATACGGGATTTTGCGAAGCCGAAGGGAAGCTCCGACGTCCCAGCGCGATTTTCGGCGCGATGGGCCGACGAAGGGAGCCAAGAACCAAGAACGTCTCCTTTCACGAAGTGATGCATGAACTGCGACACACGATGCTCCTGCCCAATATCCGTAGTGCAACTGCTGAATTCGCGCCTACTGGCGTTATGCGAGCCGCAATCAACCTTTCAAACTTTCTTCTTGTCCAAGGTCTCGACCGCGCCGGCCAACCGGTAGGAGTTGGACCTGAAGTTGCGGCAGAGATCGCGCGCCGAATCGGGGTGCCTGTCCGTTATGTTATGTACGACAAGCCTGATGTCCTGGCCGACGCCGCGACCTCCGGCGTTTGGGACATTTGCTTGATCGGGGCCGAACCCCAGAGAGCGCGCACCATTACCTTCACATCACCCTACGCCGAGATTCAGGCAACGTTTCTAGTTCGGACCGGAGGCGTTTTTCGTTCCGCATTAGACGTGGACAGACCAGGTGTTCGTATCGCTTCCGTGACGGGCGCGGCTTACGATCTTTGGCTGGAACGGAATATCCGTAATGCGGAAATTGTCCGCGCACGCAGTCTCGACGAGTGCCTGCGCGTGTTCGAGGAGCAAGAACTAGACGCGCTGGCGGGCCTTCGGCCTCGCTTGATGTCCGACGTACGACGTCTGCCAGGCGCGCGGATTCTCGATGGGGGCTTTGCGACCGTGGCTCAAGCAATCGGCACACCCAAGTCGAATCTTATCGGCGTGAAGGTTATGCAAGGCCTCATCGATGAAATCATACGCGAGAAGCTTATAGAAAGGCTGATCAACAAGTATGAGGTGCGTGGGTTGTCGGCAGTCGGACCGATCGCTCCAGGGCTATAGAGCAGCCGTTCATCTCGCAACCGCATCCATGCTTATAAAAACGATGCCGAGGTAGTACATGACACGAATGCAGGTCGAGCTGGAGGACAAATACCGTCTCGAATCGAAACTGATCTTCCTGTCCGGCACGCAGGCCATTGTCCGCTTGCCCATGTTGCAGCGCGAGCGCGACCGCCTAAAGAGACTCAAAACCGGCGGCTTCATCTCGGGCTACCGCGGCTCTCCGCTCGGCATGTATGATAACGTGCTGTGGCGCGCGAAGTCGCACTGCCAGCAGCACGACATCGCCTTCGTTCCCGGCCTGAACGAAGATCTCGCCGCGACTGCGGTCTGGGGCAGCCAGCAGATCGGTCTGTTTCCCGGCGCCAAGGTCGATGGGGTGTCTGGCATCTGGTACGGCAAGGGTCCCGGCGTTGACCGCTCGGTCGATGCACTCAAGCACGCCAACGCCGCCGGCACCTCGCTCAATGGCGGCGTGCTGGCACTGGCCGGCGACGATCATGGCTGCCAGTCCTCGACGCTGGCGCATCAGAGCGAGCAGGTGTTCGCCGCGGCGCTGATCCCGGTCATCAATCCGGCGACGCTGCAGGACTATCTCTACCTCGGACTCTACGGCTTCGCATTGTCGCGCTTCTCCGGTTGCTGGGTCGGCTTCAAGGCGATAAGCGAGACCGTGGAGAGCTAGGCCTCGAATTACAACGATCCCGAGCGCATTCAGATCAGGCTGCCAAACGATTTCGAGATGCCGCCTGGCGGCCTCAGCATCCGCTGGCCCGATCCGCCGCTGGAGGCTGAGAAGCGCCTGTCGGCCCGAAGATGGCCGCGGTGCAGGCCTTTGCCCGCGCCAACCAGCTCGACCGCATCGTGCTGGATTCTAGGCCGGCGCGGCTCGGCATCATCGCAACCGGCAAGGCCTATCTCGATTTGTGTCAGGCGCTTGCCGATCTGGGCATCACTGACAAGGACGCGCAGGGACTCGGGCTGCGGATCTACAAGGTCGCGATGACCTGGCCGCTGGAGGAAAGTGGCGCCAGGCGTTTCGCTGAAGGCCTGCAGGACGTGCTTGTGGTCGAGGAGAAGCGCGGCTTCATCGAAGACCAGCTGATGCGTATCCTATACAATATCGATGCGTTCAGCCGTCCGACGATTGCCGGCAAGCGCGACGAAACCGGCGCACCCCTGCTGCCGAGCGAAGGCGAGCTGACACCGACCATGGTGCCGCCGCGTTGGTGGCAAGACTGCGCCGGCTCGGCCATCAAAGCCCGGTGCTGGAGCAGCGGCTGGCGCGGCTGGAGGCTTTCGAACGTCCCGTCGCCGCGACCGCGCCCATCAAGCTGTCGCGCACGCCGTTCTTCTGCTCTGGTTGCCCGCACAACACCTCAACACGCGTGCCGGAAGGCAGCCGCGCCATGGCCGGCATCGCCTGCCACGGCATGGCCCTGAGCATGCCGACGCGCCGCACCGACCTGATCTCGCACATGGGCGCCGAGGGCGTGAACTGGATCGGTCAGTCGCCCTTTACCACCGAAAAGCATATCTTCCAGAATCTCGGCGACGGCACCTACACCCATTCCGGGCTGCTGGCGTTGCGCGCGGCCTCGGCCGCCGGCATCAACATCACCTACAAGATCCTCTACAACGAAGCCGTCGCGATGACCGGCGGCCAGCCCGCCGAAGGCGGCTTCACGGTGGCGCAGATCGCGCATCAGGTCTGGGCCGAGGGCGTTAAGCGACTAGCGATCGTCTCCGATGATCCCGGCAAATACCCGGTGGGAAATTTCTTCCCGCAAGGCGCGACAATCCATCACCGTCGCGAGCTCGAAGCTGTCCAGCGCGAGCTCCGCGACATCAAGGGTCTTACCGTCATTATCTACGACCAAACTTGTGCCGCGGAGAAGCGCCGTCGCCGCAAGCGCGGGCTCTATTCAGATCCGGCCAAGCGCGCCTTCATCAACGAACTGGTTTGCGAGGGCTGCGGCGACTGCTCGCAAACCTCCAACTGCATCTCGGTGCAGTCGCTGGAGACCGAGTTCGGCCGTAAGCGCCACATCGACCAGTCCAACTGCAACAAGGACTTCTCCTGCGTGGAAGGCTTCTGCCCGAGCTTCCGACGGTCACACTTTCTTCACTCTCTTGTTTGGTCGCGCAGATTTACACGACAGATTAAGCCCTCGTATGCTTTGTTGACTGCGGCCGGACGGGCTCGGAATTTATATAACGCTAACGCTGTAAGCGGAATGCTTGGATCCTAGGGCAAGTTGGCGTCGTACTTCCTTCAAGAGAGGATCTCGATGTTGCAATTTACTTGTCTACCCTCGGAACACGACTTGCGCTACTTGGCAATGGCGGCACTGGTGTGTGCTGCTGGGTCAGTTCTGGCGATGCGCCTTTTAGCAAGGGCGAGGCGCAATTGTGGATTTAGGTCACTAAATCTGCTCTTTCTTTCGGGATTGGTAGCGGGCGGGACGGTATGGACAACCCATTTTTCCAGCATTCTCGGTTATCAACATCACTTAGCGCGAGCATATGAGCCAGTTTTGACGTTCGCTTCTCTGGCGATCGCCGTCACCTTTGCTTGGGTCGGCTTCTTCATAACGACCAGAACCCGGCTTGGTCCTTTTATCGAAGGAGGTGGTGCTATATTTGGCCTCGGTATTGCGGCGATGCATTACACCGGGATGGCGGCTTTCGAGACCCAAGCGATGCTCGCTTGGGATCCGGCCTTAGTCGTGCTCTCGATTGTTTTGGCCGCCGGCTTCGGCGCACTCGCCGCCAACCGAATTGCTCGTCCCGTAACTCGCTTCTGCAAGTATGGCGGTGCGCTGGGCATGATGCTGGCCATCGTCAGCTTGCATTTCACTGGAATGGCGGCTGTTACCCTGGTTGTCCAACCGGAACTGACGGCCCCGACGCAAGCCCTCTCGGACGCCTTCATGTTAGCATGCGTGCTGGTCGGCATCGCCCTCATCATGGCCATGGCGGCTTCCGCGTACGCAATCGATCTACATGCCGCGCGAGAAGCTACTGAGAACTATAAGCATCTAGCGCTCCATGATCCGCTAACAGGGCTGCTCAACCGGCACGGTCTGGAGCAGCGGCTGACGGAGCTCCTGTCGGGTGCAGGAGACGACACCGCACGCGTCGTCGTTCTGGCCATCGATCTCGACCGCTTTAAGGATATCAACGACGTCCACGGCCATTCTGCTGGAGATGCCGTCCTACGGCAACTCGCACAGCGCGTATCAGATGCGTTGCAGCCTGGCGAATTCCTCGCCAGGAACGGGGGAGACGAGTTCGTCGCTCTCAAGAAAGACGTCTTCGCGCGAGGAGAAGCTCTGAAGTTCGCGGAACGTATACGAAGAGCGGTTCTAGATCCGGTAGCGTGGAATAATCAGCTCCTAAGCGTCGGCTGCAGTATCGGTGTCGCTCTTTTTCCGGAGCACGGCGTGACGGGCGACGTGTTAACCTCGCGTGCGGATTTGGCCATGTACCGCGCCAAGAATTTGGGACAGGGCAAGATCTGCACTTATGAAGCCTCAATGGACGAGGTTAGCAGGGCGCGTGCCGCGCTCGCCATCGATCTCAAGAAAGCCATTGCTGGAAATGAGTTAGAGCTTCACTACCAAGCCCAAAATGACGTTCAAACCGGCGAGATCATCGGCTTCGAGGCCCTCTTACGATGGAATCACCCAATTAAGGGGCGCGTTCCGCCCGACGCCTTCATTCCTATTGCTGAAGAGACTGGATTGATCGTCGAAATCGGAGACTGGGTACTGCGAACTGCATGTAACGCAGCCGCCGGATGGCCGCGCCCCTTTCCCGTTGCGGTCAACGTCGCTCCGATGCAGCTTAATCACGAACTGCCTCGCCAAGTGGCGAAAATACTGAAAGAGACCGGCCTCCCACCCTCACGCCTGGAGATCGAACTAACCGAGAGCGGCATCATTGCAGATCGTAACCACGCGCTTCAGGTCGTGCTTGCCCTGAAAGCGATAGGCGTCTCGGTTGCTATGGACGATTTTGGTACTGGTTACTCCTCGTTGTCGACCCTTCAGGCGTTTCCGTTCGACAAGATAAAGGTCGACAAAAGCTTTATCCAGGCGACTGGATCTAGTGTTCACGCCATAGCCATCGTAAAGGCAACTTTACTTCTGGGCCGAAGCTTGAACATTCCAGTTCTTGCAGAGGGAGTTGAGACCAAACAACATTTGAACTTCCTTCGCGAGGAAGGATGCGAAAGTGTTCAAGGCTATTTTTTCGGAAGGCCGATGCCGATCGATGCCGTCCTACGTCTGATAGAAGGCCATCAGCCAATTTCCCAAATCGAACCGACTGGCGTCGCGCAAAGGCGCATGGGCGCGGCATAGGTGCATCTCATTTGAATTATCGCCGCATCCTTCTTGATGGCTTTTGCTTAGCGCCGCCAAGTCGGTGACGCCGCTTCCACTTCATAAAGTAGACTAGGTGCAATAGTCACCCGAAGCTGGGGCGTCACGACGCGGCGAACCACTCATTGGGCCGATATCGGATCGCCGGACAGGTTCCAGCTTGCGCCGTCGAAAACTGCGATCCGTAGGGTCTTGAAAGCCGCGTAATCGTCCGGTTTCGTACTGATCGCGATACCGGGGAGCATCATCGGAAGGCGTTCTCCGCTCAGCGACGTCGCCTGGTGAATCAGATTTTCCCGGGTCAGTTGGTCGCCGCATTTTCTCAACACGAGCTCGACGGCATGGACGTTCATATAGGCCACCAGCACCGAATAGTCGTCTGCGTTGACGGATGGTGCATATTTCTTCAGGAACGCCTTGTACGCCTTGACCTCGTCGTCGTTGGCCCAGGCGGGATCGCCGGGCTGCTTAAGGAATTGCGTCGTCACCAGTCCTTTCGAGGCGCCAAGGCCCGCAGGCTTCAAGATAGTTTCGACCGAGGCGGTCGATCCGCCGATGATGTGCAACGGGGTCCAGTTGAGCTCATGGACCTTCCGGATCGACTGCGCCGCCGCTTTCGAGGATGACTGCTCGACCAACGTATCGACGCCAGCGGATTTGAGCTGGACGATCTGCGAGTCGATCGTCGGGTCGGCAAGCTCGTATGAGGCCTCCAGCATGATTTGCGACGCCTTGTCGCCGAGTCCCGCCCGCAACCCTTTGAGATAGTCCTTACCATAGTCGTCGTTCTGGTAGAGAACGCCGATCTTGGCCTCCGGCTTGTTCTTCAGGAGATACTTGGCAACGACACGCCCCTCGGTCTCGAAATCGGGGTAGAGCGGCACGGTCCACGGGAAGTTCTTGGGATCATTGAACCGACGTCCGCCCGCCGTAATGAAGAGCTGCGGGACCTGCTTCGAGTTGAGATATTTCTGGATCGCGACGTTCGGCACCGTCCCGATCGTGCCCACTTCGGCGAGCACGCCGACGTCCTCTACGAGCTTGCGCGACTGCTCCACCGCCTTCGGCGCGCTGTAGGCATTGTCGAGCTGGGTGAAGTTGATCTTGCGCCCGTTGATCCCGCCCTGCTCATTGAGCATTTCGAAATAGCCGACGACGGCGCGTCCTGCGCCGGCGCCGAACGCGGAGGCGGGGCCGCTGAGCGGCGTTGATTGCCCGAGCTTGATCTCGGTATCGCTGACTCCCGGTCCATAGGCCTTTTGCGCGTGGAGTGGCGTGGATGCCAGCATCGCGAATGCGGCCACGATGCCTAGAGCTCGCCCGAAGTCGCTGTTCAAGGTATTTCCTCCCAATTTTGATCGCTTTTAGGTCTTATCGTAGAAGCTCGCGGGCGATCACCATCCGTTGGATCTGGTTGGTGCCCTCGAAGATCTGCGTCAGCTTGGCGTCCCGCATCATGCGCTCGACGGGATAGTCCATCGTGTAGCCATACCCGCCGAAAATCTGCACCGCGTCGGTCGTGACTTTCATGGCCATGTCGCTGCCGACACATTTGGCCATGCTGGCAAGGACGTTCAGGCGCTTCCAGTCGCCCGCGTCGCCGGCACGGGCGCACTCATAGACGAGGGCGCGTGCCGCTTCGATCTGCATGGCCATGTCGGCGAGCATGAACTGCACGCCCTGAAATTCGGAGATCGACTTCTTGAACTGCTTGCGCTCCTTCGCGTAGGCGACGCAGACATCGAGCGCACCCTGGGCCAGTCCGACGGACTGGGCGCCGATGGTGGGGCGGTTGAGGTCAAGCGCGCGCATGGAGGCCCGGAAACCCTTGCCTTCCTCTCCGACGAGATTTTCAATCGGGACCCGGACGTTGTCGAAGAAAATGGGCGTGTTCGGTGCGCCACGAAAGCCCATCTTGCGCTCGTGCCGCCCAAAGGTGATTCCCGCCATGTTCTTCGGTTCGACGATGAAGGCGCTAATGCCGTCGGCGCCGGGACTATCGCTGGTCCGCGCCATCACGACGATGTAGTCGGCCGCCACTCCGTAGCTGCACCATTGCTTTCGGCCGTTGAGGACGTAGCAATCGCCGTCCTTCCTAGCGCGCGTGTTTATGGCCGTCACGTCGGAGCCCGCCTGCGGCTCGGAGATCGCGATCGCCGTCACGATGCCGCCTCGGGCAATGATCGGCAGGTATTTCTTCCGCTGTTCCTCGGAGCCGAAGTGGAGCAGCGGCATGATGAACATCGTGTTCAGCGCCGCGATCGACGCACAGGCGGGGGAGAACCTCGATATCTCCTCACGCGCGATGCAGGCCATGGTCAGATTGCCGTTCGGCCCGCCATATTGCTCGGGGACCCAGAGTTGCATCAGTCCCATCTCGCCGAAGAGCTTCACGAGCTCCAGGGGAAGACGATCGGTCTCGTCGATTTCGGCTGCGATCGGCGCCACGTGTTTGGTGGCCATCTTCCTGACGTTTTCACGAAAGGCGATCTGCTCCTCGGTGAAGCTCATGGACGTCTCCGGTGATTTTTTCGTTGGGAGGCCAAAAAGGGGCTTCCATTGAATGGGTGATCCATTTAATAATTCACCGCATGTCGACCAAGTCAAGCCCTCAAGCCCCCGCCAGCCCGCGCACGGCATCGCCTAAGCGGCGGAGCCGGACCTCGGATCACCGCGCGGCCGGATCACATGCGCCGCTGTCGTTTCGGCCCATTCACACGCGCCGCGCCTTCGAGGAGATCTGCGAGCGGATTCGCGAGCAGCTCGCGCTCGGCGTTCTTAAGCCGGGCGACAAGCTGCCGCCCGAACGCGATCTTGCACAGCAGCTCGGTGTCAGCCGCAACGTCCTGAGAGAGGCGCTTCGCAGCCTCGAGATGGCCGGCGTGCTCCGGCTGCAGAAGGGCGTCAAAGGTGGTGCCTTCGTCCAGCAGGGTGATACCAGCCGCATGAACGTGGTCATGCGCGACATGCTGAGCCTGGGAACGATCTCGATCCGCGAATTGTCGGAAGCGCGCGTGCACGTTCTCGACCTCGTCGTGCGTCTCGCCTGCGTGAACGCCCGCCAGTCGGATTTCGAGGCGTTGCAGGCAAATGTCGAACGAACGGAGCTGTTTACCCGCGAGGGACGGCTGCTCGAGCGGGTCGAATGCGCGCGAGAGTTCTACAAATTGCTCGCGGTGGCCTGCGGCAACAAGGTGATTGCGATGATCACCGATGCGGTGACCGAGATCCATATGCGGTTTGTCTATGCGAAGGTCGCATCGAGCGGGGTTGCGATGGCCCGATTGGGCGAGCGGCGCCGGCAATTCTTGGCTGCGCTGCGCGAACGAAATACCACCGCCGCGGCCAGATTGATGCGGAGTCACTTGGCGGCTGTTCAGAAGATGCTCGAGCAGGATCCCGGGGCCATGTCCCTTCAGGTCGCTTTGGCGGAAATGAAGCCTGGCATGAGACGATGAGTGCTCGTTCGGCAGGAAGCAGGGTGTGAATAAGAAGAACAGCGGAGGAAAATGTGTCCCGATATGCCAAATATGAATGCCTTACTGTCGATGTAACCGACAAGGTCGCGACTGTGACCTTGAATCGGCCGCAAGCGCGCAATGCGATCAATCAGAAGCTGATCCGTGAGCTCCGCACCATCTGGGACGATCTTGCCGACGATCATGCCGTCAACGTCGTGGTGCTGACCGGCGCCGGGGAGTTCTTCAGCGTCGGCGGTGATGTCAAGGCGATGTCCGAGCGGCCCGGCGGCGACGTGCTCGAGGAGGGCGAGGTCCACGACCCGATGATCAGCCGCCGCGGAGTGACCCGTCAGCTCGAGCTCGACAAACCGATCATCGCGGCCATCAACGGCGATGCCATCGGCCTTGCAGCGACCCATGCGCTGCTCTGCGACATCACCGTCATGGCAGAAGATGCGCGCATCGGCGATACGCATGTGTCGCGGGTCGGTCTGGTGGCCGGAGACGGCGGCACGGTGATCTGGCCGCTGCTGGTCGGCATTAACAAGGCGAAGGAATTCCTCATTCGCGGGACACTGTTGAAGGGCAAGGAAGCCGAGCGGATCGGCCTCGTCAATCATGTCGCGCCCCGGGCAGAGGTGCTGGCGAGGGCCCGCGAGATCGCAATCGAGCTCGCCAACGGTCCCACCTGGGCGATCCGCTGGACCAAGCTGTCGATCAACCAGATCGTCAAGGACCGGGTGAACATGTTGCTCGAGGCCTCGATGGCGCTCGAACAGGTGACGTTCGAGACCGCCGACCACAAGGAAGCGACGATGTCCTTCAAGGAGAAGCGCAGGCCCAGGTTTGGCCAAGGTTAGCCGCCGATGGATGCGGCGGAGCTTCCGGGCGACGACATCAGGACGATGCTCCGGGAATCCGTGCGCGGGTTTCTCGGCGAGCATTGGAGTGCCGATTGCGTCAGGCGTGGTCCGTCGTCGCAGGAGGTTGCGGCGATATGGACCAGGCTTATCGGGCAGGGCGTTGCCACTCTTGGCAGCAATCGTGACGAGGGCGGGCTCCGCGAGGTGGCAGTCGTGCTTGCGGAGCTCGGGCGGGCCGCGTGCCCGGCTCCGATGTGGTCCGCGGCGCTTGCCAATTTCGCGCTCTCGACTTCGACGTGCGAAAGCGCCGTTGATTGTTTGAGCAAGCTGCACGCAGGCTCCTTGCGGCTGGCCTTCTCATTCGGGACACTGGACCCCGATGCGGGTGCAGGCGCGATTCGGGTCAGGGGTGATCGTGCGGATGGGCTGCTTCGGTTTGTTGAAGCGGCGGGGAGTTGCACGCATCTTCTCGTCGCAATTGACCACGCGGTCGTCGGGCTCGTGGCATTGGATGCCGCGGGTGTGGAGATCGTCCCGACCCGTGCCATGGGCGCATGGGTCCTTCATGAGGTCCGGCTCGATGCGGTGCCCGTCACGATCATGTCGCTGGATGATGCGGTCCTCGATGATCTCCTCATCAAGGGAAAGCTGGCGCTGACGGCGCGGGCGCATGGCGCTGCCCGGCGTGCCTTCGAGCTGGTGACGGACTATGCCAGGGAACGGCATCAATTTGGCCAGCCGATCGGACGATTCCAGGCCATCCAGCATAAGCTCGCGAACGGGCTGATTGCCCTCGAAGGCGTGCGCCTGATCGTGGATCATGCGGCAAAATTGCACGACCTCGGTCATCGCGACTGGCGCTACTTCGCTAATTGCGCAGTCGCCTTCGCAAGCGACGCCTTGAGGCGGGTGTCGCTCGAGACCCATCATGCGTTCGGCGCCATCGGCTACGCCGACGAACATGAGGCGCCGTTGCACTTCAAGCGGGTGCACCTCGATACGATTGCGCTGGGCGGAGGGCCGCACGCGAAAGGGTCGTTGGCCTCCTCGTTGCTGGATGCCGGCAGCTCGGGCCTGCCCGAATACGATCTCGGCGACGCCGGTAACGGCCTGCGCCACGAGGTCAGGGCATGGCTGGCGCAAAACTGGTCGCGCGAGCGCAAGGCCGAATTCGATCGCAAGCCCTTCTCTAAGCGGGAGTTCGATGCCGATTTCGCGCGCGACATCGGCAAGACCGGCTGGATAGGCCTCGGCTGGCCCGAGGTGTTTGGCGGCCAGGCGCGTTCAGCGCTCGAGCAGATCGCGTTCATGGAGACGATGGAACGGGCCGAGGCGCCGCGTATTGGCGCCGCGATCCAGGCCAACGCGCTGATGATGTTCGGAACGCCGGAACAGCAGCGGCGATATCTGCCCGAAATTCTTCGCGGTGAAGCCATGCACGGCATGGGCTATAGCGAACCGCAAGCCGGCTCCGACCTCGCGGCGCTGCAGACCAGCGCGGTGCGCGACGGCGATCACTGGGTTATCAACGGCCAGAAGATCTGGACCACGACGTGGTGGGGCAAGTACATGTTCCTCGCGGCGCGGACGGACAAGGCCGCGAAGCCGCCGCACGCCGGCATCAGCATGTTCATCGTGCCCATGAACGCCGCGGGAGTGACGATCCGGCCGGCGACCACGATGTATGACGGCTCCTTCGCCAACATCTTCTACGACGACGTCCGCATTCCCCTGCAGAACCTCGTCGGTGAGGTCAACGGAGGCTGGAAGGTCCTGACCGGCGCGCTCGCATTCGAGCGGGGACTGGTCGGGGGGGGCATCGTCCTGAAGGTCGCTCATGCCTTCGAGCAGCTGCGGCGGCACGTCATGGAGAAGGACGCTGCGGGAACGGAGCTGAGCGACGATCCCATCGTGCGCGACAGGATGGCGACACTGGCCGCCGAGATCGAGATCGGGCGTCTATTGATGATGCAATGCGCCGAGCTCGCGGCAGGCGGCGTAACCCCGCCGGAATACGGCGCGATCAGCAAAGTATTCTCGGGGGAGTTGATGGAGCGCTTCGGCGAGGCGGCGCTCGATATCCTCGGCATGCGCGCGGCGCTATCGGAGCAGATGCCCGGAGCGATCGACAATGGCCGTTTCGAACAGAACCTGCGTCATTCGCTGATGTGGGTGATCAGCATCGGCACCAACGAGATCCAGCGGAGCCTCATCGCACAACGGGCGCTTGGGCTGCCCAGATAGGAGTGACCGCATGCAAGAGCAGGAGACTGCGACTCTGCCGCTCGATGGTGTACGCGTGCTCGACTTCTCGATCATGCTGGCCGGTCCCTATTGCGCGAGGCTGCTCGCGGACGCCGGCGCGGAGGTCATCAAGATCGAGCCGCCCGAGGGCGACGACATGCGTCTGCGGGCCCCGTTGCGGAACGGCCAGAGCGCCTATTTCGGCCAGCTCAATGCGGGCAAGCGCAGCCTTGCCCTTGACTTGAAAAGTGCAGAGGCGATCGAACTGGTCCGCCGGCTGGTCAAGGAAACCGATATCCTGGTCGAGAATTTCCGGCCGGGCGTGATGGATCGGCTTGGCCTCGGTTACGACGCGCTGCGGGCGATCAATCCGCGCCTGATCTACTGCTCGATCTCAGGCTACGGGCAAAGAGGTCCGGCCGCGGAGCGCGCTGCTTACGCCATGATCGTTCACGCTGAAAGCGGCTTTGATCGCTCGCTGATGCGGTATGCGGGCGATCGCGACCGGCCGGCGGCGGGTGCCGTTTTCGTCGCAGACGTGCTCGGCGGGATCTTCGGCTATTCGGCGATCCAGACCGCGATGGTCCAGCGCGCACGAACCGGGGCGGGCCAGCGGATCGATGTCGCCTTGATGGACTGCATGCTCAACCTGCTCGTCTACGAATTGCAGGAAGCGCAATTCCCGCCCCAGGCGCCGAGGGCCGCCTATGGTCCGGTCCGGGCTTCCGATGGCGACATCCTGATTGCGCCGATCACGCCGCGAAACTTCGCCGCTCTGTGCGAGGTGACGGGGCAGGGCGAGCTCGCGAACGACCCGCGTTTCAGGACCGTGCCCGACCGGGCCGCGAACTGGAGCGCGATGATGCAGGTCGTCGAGAAATGGACTGAGCAGCGTACAGTGCGCGAGTGTATGGCTGCACTTGATAAGGCTGGCGTTCCCAGTGCCGAATATCGCGATCCGGGAGCCGCCTTGACCGATCCGCACCTCCTTCAGCGAGGCGCATTCGCGACGATTGCCGATAGCGCCGGGGAATTCCTGGGCGTCAATGCGCCATGGAAAATGTCGGGGGGGCCGACGGCCATGCGGCGGGAGATCCCCGCGGTCGGAGCACACCGGGACGATGTGCTGTCCCGAGTCCTGGGGCTCTCCGATGAAGCCATCGCCGGCCTTGCAGAAACGGGGGTGTTCGGAAGCCCCAACGCCCGGTCGAAAGGTTAGTTCGCATGAGCGCGCCGGAGGCCATCCGTCCCATGAAAATCATTGCTGCGATTGCAAATCGGCCGCGCGATCCGTTCGAGATCGGGGCTTGCGAGCTCTCGGCGCCGCGAGCCGGGGAAGTCCTGGTCCGGGTGCACGCGTGCGGCATCTGTCACACCGATCTGGCGGTCAAGCTCGGACACATCCCCGTGCCGATGCCGAAGGTTCTGGGCCATGAAGGGGCGGGCGTGATCGAAGAAGTCGGCCCCGGCGTGACGTCCTTCCGACCCGGCGACCATGTGCTGATGAGCTTCGGCTCATGCGGTGAGTGTTCGAATTGTCGCGATGGCGCGCTCGGCTATTGTGATCAGTTTCGTGCCATCAACCTGTTCGGAAACAGGCCCGGCGGTTCGGCGCTGACGCGCGGCGGGAGCGAGCTTAGCGGGCATTTCTTCGCACAATCCGCCTTCGCGACGCACGCCATCGCCACCACCAGGAACATCGTAAAGGTCGATGCCGATCTGCCGCTCGAGCTTCTTGCGCCGCTCGGATGCGGCATCCAGACCGGGATGGGATCCGTCATAAACGTGCTTCGGCCGCAGGCCGGGACCTCGATTGCGGTCTTTGGCGTCGGCGCAGTTGGCCTCTCCGCCATCATCGCGGCGCGGATCGTCGGTTGCTCGACGATGATAGCCGTCGACATCGTACCGGAGCGGTTGCGCATGGCGCGAGAGCTGGGCGCGACGCATGCGGTGTCAGGCCGCGCCGATGATCCGGTGGCGAAGATCGTCGAACTGACGCGAGGCGGTGCAAATTTTTCGCTAGATACGACGGGTGTGCCAACGGCCGTGGCGAACTCCATCAATTGCCTGCGTGCGAGAGGAACCAGCGCGCAGGTTGCGGCGCCGCCCCGCGGGACCCTCTACGCGGCCGAAGCAAGCGTCGTGGTCAGCCGGGGAATTGGCATTCGCGGTGTCGTCGAGGGCGATGCCAACCCCGAGCTGTTCATCCCGCGGATGATCGGTTTCTCCCGAGACGGGCGGTTGCCGCTCGACAAATTCGTCAAGACTTATCCGCTCGCAAGGATCAACGAGGCCGTCGACGATCTCGAGAGCGGCCGTGTGGTCAAGCCTGTTCTGACCATGCGGGAAATCGGGAGCACGACATAAGACATAAAACAACCAGCGAAGGAGGAGAGATGCTCGATATTGCATTGGACAACGCAATCTCTGATCACCGGACCTATGGGAGTTTCGACATGCAGCACCGGCTGTTTGGCCGGTTGCGGCGCGAAGATCCCGTTCATTGGACGCAGCCCGACGGGTACCGTCCATTCTGGACGATCACCAAATATGCCGACATCATCGAAATCGAGCGCCAGCCTGATCGTTTCATCAACGCGCCCAGGACCAAGCTTCTCAGCGTCGAGTTCGAGAGCAAGGTGAAAGAGGCGATGAGCGGCAAGCCGATGCTGGTTCGGGCGCTGCCCCAGATGGATAATCCGGATCATGCCAAGTATCAGAAGCTGACCCACGCCTGGTTTAAGCCGCGCCACATTCGAACACTTTCTGAGCGCATGGCGGCGCTCGCAAAGGACAGCGTCGACCGACTTGTCGCGATGGGGAGCGCGTGCGACTTCTACAATGACATCGCGATCTACTATCCTTTGCGCGTCCTGATGACGATCCTTGGACTGCCGCGGAGCGATGAGGCGCGGCTACTGAAGATCACCCAGGCTTATTTCGGCGGTGGGGATCCGGAGATGCAGAAGGGCTCGGATCTGATCGACGCCACGCTCGCCTATGTCGACTATTTCAAGGATGTTGCGCAGGAGAGGCGGAAAAATCCGAAGGACGACGTGGCAACGGTTATCGCGACGTCCGAAATCGACGGGCGGCCGATCGAGGACTTCGAGGCCTATTCGTACTACATTGCTCTGGCGAGCGCAGGCCACGATACGACGAGCTCAACCATCGCCGGCGGTTTGCTCACATTGATCGAAAATCCGGATTGCATGGCCCGACTTCAGCGTCAGCCCGAGCTGTTGCCCGACGCGGCGGAGGAAATGGTGCGTTGGGTGTCGCCCGTCAAGCACTTCTTCCGTACGGCCGCGGCCGACTACGAACTTCGCGGCAAGACGATTAGGGGCGGGGAAAGCCTGCTCATCAGCTATCCCTCGGGCAATCGCGACGAGGAAGCTTTCGATCGCCCCTTCGAATTCATTCCCGACCGCTCGCCCAATCGTCATCTCGGTTATGGCTTTGGCATTCATGCCTGCATCGGCAGACACCTTGCCAAGGCAGAGGTCGTGGCCTTCTTCCGCGAACTGCTGAGCAGGGTCGAGCGGATCGAACTCGCTGGCGAACCGGCCTGGACCGAAACTTCCTTCCTCGGCGGAGTGAAGCGGCTGCCGGTGCGCTATTCGGCACGGTAGGAGGCTTCTGACGATCAGGACGCGTGCGCTCCCGACGGCAGGACCAAACGAGGTCAGGTTTCTGAGGAAGGGGGCGGCGTGGCCGCGGCTTTTGCGATCGCCAGCATGCACTTGAGAAAGTGCGCGCGATCCTCCTTGCTCAGGGGCGCGAGCAAGGTGTTCTGAAGCTCCGCCGCGGCGGGCACGACGCCCAGGAGGGCCTCTTCGCCTTTGGCGGTGATCTGGACCTGGATCGACCTGCGGTCTTCCGAGTTGTTTCTTTTCGAGATCAGCTTCCTTGCCGTCATTCTCTTGAGCATCTCGCTCAACGTATTGCGATCGCTACTGATGCGCTCCGCGAGGGCGGACGGCGTGAGGGGACCGTCCTGATAGAGTGCGATCAACACGCCGAACTGCCGCGGCGTGATATCGCTCTGGCCCGTCAGGTCCTGGTAGAGCACGTCATAGCGTGCCTCGAGCAATCGAAGCAGAAATCCGATTCCTCCTTCGAGGCGCCAGTTGCGCGCGGTGTCTGCCGCGCTCGCACTTGTTCCCTTGGGGGTTGACATGCCGTGGATGACCTGAATTGTCGAAAAACGCCTAGGCGTTAGCAGCTTGGCCGCCGGCCCTCAACCCCGCGCCCGACGTGGCCTCCTGTGCGCACCATCCAAGGTGACAGAGGTGCAAGATTCGCTATTGCAAATCGTTCGCCAATATAGTACGTATACGTATCAATAGAGACGCCAAAGACGTGACGTTGCCGGGGAGGACTGCTTGAATCTGCGCGAGCTGTTATCGATTCCCTATCTGCTCGAAGCCGAGGCGGTCGAAACCGAGCCCGGCAAATGGCTCGTGCGACTGTCCTACCCCGAACTGCCCGGCTGCACCGCGGAAGGCGCCGTCATCGAAGACGTGCTGAAGGCATTGGAGCGGTGCCGGATCGAAACGATCGTGGATCTCGCGGAGACGGGGCGGGAACCGCCGGTGCCGCGGAAGCCATTGGCTGCGGCCGATCCGCTTTGGACCGCAAATGATCTCGGACTGTCAGGCCGCGTTGCAGCGCTCTTGGGCGGTATGCCCAAGCAAGACGCCTGATGGCGCGCAATCCAAAGGAGGAACGTTATGCTCTCGCGCGAGGACAACGAACGGTTGGTGCGGGTCGGAGAGGGGACTCCTCTTGGGGATCTCTTTCGGCTGTACTGGATTCCCTTCCTGCCCTCGGCCGACCTGGTCAATGACGGGCAGCCGAAGCGCGTCCGGCTTCTGGGAGAGGACCTCGTCGCCTTCAGGAATTCCGAGGGGCGTGTCGGGCTGGTCGATCAGGCCTGTCCGCATCGCGGCGCACCGATGGTCTTCGCGAGGAACGAGGACTGTGGCCTGCGATGCGTCTACCACGGCTGGAAATTCGACGTCACGGGCGCAACGACGGATATGCCAGCCGAACCGGTCCGCAGTCGGCTCAAGGAGCGCGTGCGGATCAAGGCCTATCCGTGCCGCGAGCGCAACGGGATGATCTGGACCTACATGGGCCCCGATCAGGCTGATCTTCCTCCGTTGCCGAATGTCGAGTGGAATTTGGTCCCGCAGGAGCAGGTGCATATCTCCCTGCGCGTCCAGGAGTGCAATTGGCTTCAGGCAGTCGAAGGCGAAATTGATTCAGCCCACGCGCCGCTGCTCCACGGTCGATTGGATTCGCAGGGCTCGACGAGTGCATGGATCCAAAAGCGGGACCTTCGCCCAACGTTCGAATGCATCAAACAGGATTTCGGGATGAGCATCGCGGCGCGGCGCAACTATGACGCCAACACGCTGTACTGGCGCGTCAATCAGTTTCTGCTGCCCTTCTATACGCTCGTGCCGCCGTTGATGCCGTTTCCGGATCTCAGCGGGCATGCCTGGGTGCCGATTGACGACGAGAACACGCTTTGCATCATGTTCTCGTACCATCCATCGCAGCCGCTGATGACGAAAACCCGTCAGGTCTTCTCGGAAGGGCACAATGGGCGCGAGAGCGGGCACGCCAGCCGCCACGCACTCGTGCAGCATCCGGTGACGGTCCCATACGCGGGCTACTGGACGAAATACAATCCGCAGAACGGCTTCCAGTTCGACTACAGGGCGCAGCAGACGACCTGGTTCTCCGGCCTGCCGGGCTTGTGGGTCCAGGACGGCGCCTGCCAGAGCGGCGTGTCCCCAATATTCGATCGTACCAGGGAGAACCTCTGCTCGAGCGATACGGGAATCGCGATGACCCGGCGCTTCATCCTGGAAGCGCTCGGAGCCTATCGCGATCACGGCACGAAGCCGAAGGGCGTGACCGATCCCGACGTGTTCATGGTGCGCGCCGTGTCGATGCGGCTGCCGCCCGAGGAGTCATGGGCCGACGTCGGCGCACCCTTCATGCGGGCCAGACTGGGCGCGGATTTCGGGTACGAGATGTGAGTGCTTCCCAGGCCATTCACGCGGAGGCTCGCTCATGAGCGAGGGCTTGATCGACGTTCGCGTCAAGCGCATCAGTTATGAGGTGGACGGGATCAATTCCTACGAATTGGTCTCGGCGGCCGGCCGCGATCTCGATCCCTTCACGGCCGGAGGCCATATCGACCTCCATCTGCCGAACGGCATGATCCGCAGCTATTCGCTGGTCAACGATCAGCGTGAGCGCCACCGCTACGTCATCGCGATCAACAGGGAGCCGGCGGGGCGGGGTGGCTCGCGCTTCCTGCATGACAATCTCAGGGTGGGCGCCATCGTCAGCGTGTCGCGACCGCGCAACAACTTTGCGCTTTGCGAACAGGCTGAGCATTCGATCCTGATCGCGGGCGGGATCGGAATCACGCCGTTGCTGTCCATGGCCAGCCGCCTTGACGCGTTGGGGCGCTCTTGCGAGTTGTTCTATGCAGCCAGGGCGCGGCACGCCGCCGCGTTTCTCGACGAGATCGAGGTGCTCGGGTCTAAAGGGTTCCTGAAGGTGCATCTCGACTTTGACGACGAGCGATTGGGTCGAATGTTCGATCTGTCGGCTATCGTTAAGCGTGCGCCCGGGCGGGCTCACCTCTACTGCTGTGGCCCGCAGCCGATGCTTGAATCATTCGAGGCGGCGGCGAAGGATCGCCCGGCTGGTCAAGTGCACGTGGAATATTTCCAGGCCAGGGAGGCCCCCGCAATCGAAGGCGGTTTCGATGTGAGGCTCGCGCGCAGCAACCGGACCATCGCGGTCAAAGCCGGAAAAACCATCCTCGATGCGTTGCTTGATGCAGGGATCGCCGCAAACCACGCCTGTTCAGAGGGCGTCTGCGGCACGTGCGAGACGCGGGTGCTCGAGGGCATCCCCGACCATCGGGATCAGTTTCTCAGCAAGGACGAGCAGGCATCGAACAAGACGATGATGATCTGCTGCTCGGGTGCGAGGTCCGGCACGCTGGTGCTGGATCTCTGAAAACAAGAATGTCGTCAACAGGTGGAATGTCGTGAAAGTCGCTTTATGCATTCTGGAAATGTCTTTCCTCATCGCCAGCGCGTGCCCGCCAGCGTTGGCGGATGGAGCACGGACGATGAAGATCGGCATTCTCAATGATGCTTCCGGCCCATATTCGGACAACGCTGGTGAGGGCTCGGTCACGGCGGCAAGGATGGCGGCCGAGGACTTCATGCAGCAGCGTCCCGACTTCAAGGTCGAGATCATCTCGGCGGATCACCAGAACAAGGCGGATGTCGGGGCCGCCATCGCCCGCCGCTGGATCGAACGGGAGAAGGTCGATGCCATAGCCGACGTGCCGAACTCCGCGGTTGGTCTTGCCGTCAACGAAGTGGTTCGCGGCAGCAAGGCGGCGTTGATCGCCTCCAGCGCAGCTTCATCCGATCTGACGGGGAAGTACTGTTCGCCCAACACGATCCAGTGGACGTTCGACACCTGGGCTGCCTCGCACACCATCGGCAATTTCCTCGTGCATCATGGCGGCAGGAAATGGTACTTCATCGCAACCGACAATGCGCTCGGCAAGTCCATGGTGCGGGACGGCACCTCGGTCATCAGTGCGGGCGGCGGCACCGTGGTCGGGTCGGTCAATGTCCCTATAAACAATGCCGATTACGCCTCGTTCATACTTCAGGCGGACGCGTCCGGCGCTGACGTGATCGCGTTCGCGACCGCCGGCGGCGACACCGTCAGCCTGATTAAGCAGTCCGCGGAGTTCGGGTTGAAGCAGAACGGCAAAACCTTCGCCGCGCTGCTGACTACGACGAATGACGTCGAGGCGAGCGGGCTTGCCGTAGGACAGGGCCTCATCATCACCCAGCCGTTCTATTGGGACCTGAACGATGCCGGCCGTACCTGGTCGGCGAAGTTCAGCGCGCGCCAACATGATCAATCGCCAACGGCCTTCCATGCCGGGGTCTATTCCTCGGTGCTCGCTTATCTGAATGCGGCACTGGCCGCAGGGACCAACGATGGCCAGGCCGTCATTCGGAAGATGAAGGAACAACCGATCGATGACGCGCTCTTTGGTCCGGTCGTGGTGCGCGCGGATGGTCGTGCCATCCACAATATGTACATTCTGAAAGTGAAGGGGCCCAAAGCTTCGAAGGGCAAGTGGGATCTTCTCGAGAATGTCGGCGTGCTGAGCGGACCCGAGGCGTTTCGTCCGATCGACCAGGGCGGATGCCAGATGGTTGAGCAAGCGAAGGGCAATTGACGCTGGTCGCGGTCATGTCCCGAGAAGGCTGTCACGCAAACAATGGATGCACCATGCTGGACAACATCGAAGCCGACTTTCCCGAGCACGCGCCGCGCCCGTCAAACGCGCCGAAGGCGCTTGAGGGCATACGGGTCGTCGATTTCTCCCACTTCATCGCAGGGCCGTTTGCGACGATGATCATGGCTGATATGGGGGCCGAGGTCATCAAGATCGAGGCGCCCGGCCGCGGCGACGATCTCCGTCGCTATCCGCCGGTGCATCCCGAGCTCAAGCACGGCGCGCCCTTTGTCTGGACCAACCGCAACAAGCAGAGTGTGGCCCTTGACCTCAAATCGCCGGAGGGCGTTGCGGTCGTGCGGGAACTGATCGCGACTGCAGATGTCGTCGTCGAGAATTTCTCGACCGGCGTCATGGAGCGGTTCGGGCTCGACTATGAGGCCTGCCGCAAGATCAAGCCCGACATCATCTACTGCTCCGTGTCGGCTTATGGTCGCGAGGGAGCATTCGCGGACCGGCTCGGATTCGATCCGATCGCTCAGGTCGAAAGCGGCTTCGTGTCGATGAATGGCTATGCGGATCGCGAAGGCGTGCGAGCGCTGTCGCCAGTGATGGACATCAGCACGGCGATGATGGCCTGCAACGCGATTCTCGGCGCGCTCGTCGCCCGCGAGCGGGGCGGCCTGGGCCAGGCGATCGAGGTCTCGCTATTCGACAATGCCGTGCTCATGACCGGCTATGCCACGATGCAGCACCTGTTCACGGGCGCAAATCCGCAGCGGCACGGAAATACCAGTCCGGACACCTGCCCGTCGGGTGTTTTTCAGGCGCAGGACTGCGCCTTCTACATCAATTGCGGTAACGACAAGATCTTTCGGCGCCTGATGTCGCAGGTGATCGGTCGAGCCGATCTGGCGGCGGCTGAAACCTATGCGACCGGACCCGACCGCATCCGGCGGCGGGATGAGCTGTTTGCGGTCCTCGGCGATGCGTTTGCGCAGCAGCCTTGGGCCTACTGGCAAACGCGGATGCGGGCGGCCGGCGTCCCCTGCGGACAGGTGCGCACGGTCGGGGAGGCGATCCGGTCACCCGAAGCGCGGGAGCGCGGTCTGGTCACCCGCATCCCGGACGCGAAGTTGGGCTGGATCCCGAACGTCAGCCTGCCGATCCGCTATTCGCAAACACCCATCGTGGACCCCGTGGCGGCGCCTGCGGTTGGACAGCACACCGGAACTGTGCTGCGGGAGCTGCTCGGCTACGACGGTGCCCGTCTCGCGCGGCTGGCAGCGGCCGGCGCCTTCGGTGCCAGCGTTGCAAAACCGGCGGAAGAGGCAAAGACGTGAACGCGGCAGCGCGGGTCGAACGCACGCTCAGAGGCCGCGTCGCCGTTGTCGGGATCGGCGAGACGGATTACTACCGGCATGGCGCATCGCCCGACCCGGAGTTCAAGCTGGCGTTGAAGGCAATTCTGGCGGCGTGCGCCGATGCGGGAATCGATCCGCGCGACATCGATGGTTTCGCCTCCTATAGCGAGGAACGGAGCGAAGCGTCCCGGCTTGCCGCAGCGCTCGGCACGCGAAGGCTTCGTGCAGCCACAATGCAATGGGGCGGTGGCGGGGGTGGCTGTTGTGCAGCGGTCGCCAACGCAGCTGCGTCGATCGTTGCGGGGCTCGCGGACTGTGTCGTCGTGTTTCGATCGCTCGCGCAGGGCCAATATGGCCGCTTCGGGCAGACGACGAGCATCGACACGATTTCTGGCGAGAAGGCGTACCTGATGCCGTACGGCGTGCTGGCGCCGCCGCAACGCTTTGCGATGCGCGTGCGTCGCTACATGCACGAGCACGGCGTGAAGCAGGAGGCACTACGGGCGATCGCGCTCGCGTCCTATCATCATGCGCAATCGAATCCGCGTGCCGTCATGTACGGCAAACCACTGGACGAGTCCAAATACGATACGTCCCGATGGATCGCCGAGCCGTTTCATCTCTACGACTGCTGCATGGAGAACGACGGCGCCGCCGCGCTCGTGCTGGTGCCTGCCGAGCGTGCCAAGGCGTTTCGGAACAAGCCGGTCTACGTGCTTGGTGCAGCCGTCGGATCAGGATATCGGACTGGCGCTATTTCCCATAACTCGCCGCGCTATGCCAGCGCCAGCTTCGACACGGTGGCGCCCGATCTCTACGCGATGGCCGGTCTCGGCCCATCCGATGTCGGCGTCGTTCAATGTTATGAGAACTTCACGGGCGGCGTGGTGATGGCTCTGGCGGAGCACGGTTTCTTCAAGCCGGAAGAAGCTAACGATTTTCTCGCGTTCGAGAACCTCATTGCTCCCTCCGGGCGTCTTCCTCTCAACACCAGCGGCGGCAATTTGGCCGAATGCTACATGCACGGCTTCGAGCTCGTGCTGGAGGCCGTGCGCCAGGTGCGGGGCAACTCGACGAGCCAGGCCAAACGAAATGACGTGGCATTGGTCATCGGCGGCCCGATGGTCGCGCCCGTAAGCGATCTGCTTCTCGGCTCGGAGGCAACGCTATGAGCGGTGAGATGAGCCCGATTTATCTGCCGACCGGCCTGCCGATCCCGGTGGCGGAGGCGGATGGCTTGTCCGCGCCCTACTGGGAGGGGCTGCGCCAGAACCGTCTTCTGGTGCAGCGTTGCCGCCATTGCAGCACGTGGCAATTCGGACCAGAGTGGATCTGCCATCGCTGCCACGAGTTCGACCCTGAATGGACCGAGATAGAGTCGCGCGGGCTGATCTTCAGCTGGGAACGCGTCTGGCATCCCTCCCATACTGCGCTGAGGCAGCATCGTCCATACATAGCGGTGCTCGTCGAAATTCCGCACGCTGGCAACGTGAGGATAGTTGGTAATCTGCTCGGCGACCCTATGCAGGTAGTCTCCATCGGTGCGGCTGTGGAAGGTGTTTTCGAGCATCATCATGAGTCTGAGCGGCCATATTCGCTGCTCCAGTGGAGAATTCCATAGGGAGCAATGGACTTGTCTGGATCGCGCTGGGTTGAGCGTTGCCGGGCGGATGGCGGGGATCATGCCAACTAAGCAGTCTCGCTCGACCTGGACTGCGTTCTGACTTTGAATCCTCATACGTCGCCTTGGGCGCTCGACATGCGGACGAAGAACCGTCTCGCCGCGCTTGACGGTCAGGGCTGTGAATAAGCGCCGAACTTTGACCCCAGCGGCTTCCACATTGACCCCCATACGTAATGAACATTCCGTAGATGGTTCAACGAATTCGGCAGTGTCGGCCGGGGTCAACCTTCGGCGCCGATCGGAGGGCAAACCGTGCGCCGAACAACACGATTCACTCCGTACGCGGCAAACCAGGACCTAGCAGCGTTGCGGTTGGCCAGACCGCTGTGATTGAAAATCCCAAACTGGGGGCTCGAATCATGCGCCAGCTGATTATGAATGGGTTGCCATCAAGCTCATGCGGCTGACCTGCCATCAAACTGTCATCCAGCGGCGGTTAGACTAAATTGGTGAACGCTGTCAGCGGCTGGTTCAATTCATGTGCCAACGCACCCGGCCATCTGACCCGCTGCGCACAGCCGCGACGCATGATGGAGCTCCGCGTGCAGCTTCTGCGCGCGGACATCCGCGAGGCGATGGATCTTGAGTTCATTCCACGGAACGTCAAACGGTGCCGACGACAGGATCGGCTCCGCCCGCCAGTGAGCACCTGAATCGCCACCTTCTTGAAGGCGCGCTCCAGCAAATCGCGTCGGCAAACTAGGATGGGTTCATCGAAGCAGCGGTCGAGCGGCTCGCTGGGACCATCAACGGCAATTTACAGGTCGTTGTCGATCCGCCCCATCTACGAGATGCGCCGGGGAAAGCCCGCCTGCTCAAATTTCATGGGAGGCGCCGATCGGGCTTTGATTTCCGATCGCGTGAGGACGAGGCGTCCCGCAGACAGGCTCAGCGCAACAGAAGCTCCTTGATGCGCCCGGCCAGACCTTCCATCGCGAATGGTTTCGTGAGGATCGCCATCGTCGCGTCGAGTCCCGCAGACCCCATGGCGGCCTTTTCGGCATATCCCGTGATGAAAAGAATCTTCAGGGTTGGCCGCGCAATCCTGCCGAAATCCGCTAGCTGTCGTCCGTTCATCCCGCCCGGCAATCCGACATCGGTCACCAGGAGATCGATGCGCGTATCCGACCGGAGGACCTGCAAGGCGCTGGCCCCATCAGCGGCTTCGATCGCGGTGTAGCCGAGCTCGGCGAGCACCTCCGTCACCAGCATGCGGACCGACGGTTCGTCATCGACGATCAATACGGTTTCGCCGGCGCCGGCACGTGGAGCCGAGGAGAGGTCCTTGGCGTTTTCTGCGGCGGGTTCCTGCGCGGAGTGACGGGGCAAGAACAGATGAACCGTGGTGCCGTGGCCGAGCGCCGACGAGATCCTGACCTGTCCGCCGGACTGCTTGGTGAAACCGTAGATCATGGAGAGGCCGAGTCCCGTGCCCTGCCCGAGCGGCTTGGTCGTGTAGAATGGATCGAAGGCCCGCTGCACGACCTCATCGCTCATACCGGTTCCGGTATCGGTCACGCTCAGACAGACATAGTCGCCGGGCCGCATCTCGAACGAGAATGCCTCGACTCTGTCGAGTGTGCGGTTGCCGGTTTCGATCGTCAGCTTGCCCCCATCCGGCATCGCATCGCGGGCGTTGATACACAGATTCAAAAGCGCGTTTTCCAATTGGTTGGGATCGACCAGCGTGGTCCAGAGGTCCGGCGCGGCGATTGAGGTCATCTCGATTGCGGGCCCCAGGGTATTTTTGATGAGCTCGCTCATGCTGGCGACGAGACGGTTCACGTTGGTCGCCTTAGGGTCCAATGTCTGGCGACGGGAAAACGCCAGCAACCTGTGCGTCAGCGCCGCGGCGCGGTTTGCAGCGCCCTGCGCCGTTGAAATGTAGCGTTCGACATCCCTGTGGCGGCCTTGCGATATCCGGATCTGCAGCAGCTCGAGGGCTCCCAGAATGCCGGTCAGCAGATTGTTGAAATCATGCGCGAGCCCTCCGGTCAGCTGGCCAACGGCTTCCATCTTCTGCGCCTGCCTGAGGGCGTCCTGGGCCTTGGCCAGCGCGTCCTGCTGGCGGCGTTGCTCCGTGATGTCACGAGCCACGCAATAGAGCAGCCCGTCGACATTGACCGCCGTCCAGGACAGTACGCGATAGTCGCCGTCGCGGGTCCTGAAGCTGCTCTCGAACTGCGCGTTCTGTTCCGGGCGCGCGAGCGAGGCGACGGCGTCGCGCATCTTGCGCCGGTCATCCGGATGCTCGAGCCATTCCGACGACTTTCCGCGGATCTCTTCCGGCAACCATCCGAGCGTGGTCGTCCAGGCCGGATTGATGCTGATCCAGGTGCCGTCGGCCGCGGCGACGCCGAGCATGTCGCGGCTGACCTGCCAAATCCGGTCGCGCTCCTGGGTTCGCTCCTCGACCCGGCGCTCGAGACTCGTGTTCAGTTCGCGCAGCGCCTCTTCGGCCGCGCGCCGTTCGCTGATGTCGCGCAGAATGGCGGTCACGAACACGCGCCCGTCGCTCAGCCATCGCGACGCCGAGACGTCGAGAAAGGTCCGCGATCCATCCTTGCGCCGTGCTACGAACTCGACGGGACGCAGCGACGGTCCGCCGGACAAGACCTTGACCCAGAGCTCCCGCCATCGCTGCGGTTCTTCGAACAGATGTCCGAGCGTGCGCCCGATCAGTTCGCTCCGCTCGAAGCTCGTCTCGCGCAACGACGAGGAATTGGCGAACTGCACGACTCCGTCGGCGTCCAAGGTGAGGATGGCATCCGACGCGCTCTCGACCACGGCGTCGTAGCGCGCGTTTTGACGCTCGCGAAGCACCCGGTCGCGATGCGCGGAGCCGGTAACGTCGGAAATCTGAAGCAGGCAATGGGAGTAGGGGCGCTTCCCGAAAGGTCGCACCGAGACATTGTGGATCAGAGGCAGGCCCGCCCTTGTCCGCAGCGGCAGCAGGTCGGGGTTCAGCAAATAGGTCAGAAACGCTGAGGATCCGAGCTCGAGCGCCTCCGCAACCGATGTCAGCAGCCGGCCGAGCGGACGGTCCGGGAACAGCTCTGCCAGCGGCTTGCCCACCGCCTGGTCCATCGGAATATCGCTCGCCCTTGCAAACCAGTCATTCCATCCTACGATCCGCCGGTCACGATCCAGAACGACGACGCCCGAATCCAGAGCGTCGAAAATTGCACGAATGTCTTCAATCTCAAGTCCGATCATCGATCGAATGTGCGGTTTGGCCGGTCGCTCTTTCAATGAACTCATTCAGCAGGTGCTTCAAAGCCGTGAGCGACGGAAGGTCCATGATCATGGCGATGTAGCCGCTGATGTCGCGCTCGCGAACAGCGAAGTTGATGTACAGGAACATGACGACGTCGCCTCCTTTCGGAGGCGGCGCGAGGTTGAAGAAAGTGGCGGCGTCGCCGCGAAGCACTTCCGGCAGCGACATTTTCAAGCTGCGCTGGAGCATGTTCGCGATGGTGGCGAGACAGCTGTTGAGCAGGATGTTGCCGGTTTCGGCCAACGCCTCCTGCTCGAGCTCGATGATGTCCTCGAGCGGCAGGTCGCCGCCGGTGATCGCCCGCACCAGTTCTAGACTCTTGGTTTCCGGGAATATTAGGAGCGCGCGGCCGGTGACGTCGCCTTCGAAAACCTGATGCACGGCGACCAGATTCGACATCTCCCGTTCGGCCAGAATCGCGATCGCGCGCGACCGGGTTTCCAGCGACACATTCGGGACCGAGAGATGGACCTGCGAACCGACCATGTCCCGTAGGCTCGCGGCGGCGCGGCTGACGCCGATGTTGACGAGCTCGGTCAGGGCATCGAGCTGCAGCTCGTTGAGCAGTCCCGTCGGCGCGCCGGTCATGCGTCTGCCTGCCTGAGCCGGTGCAGGGCGTCGTCGAGGAAAGCACCCAAGGCCTGTTCATTGAGTGGCTTGGTCAGGAATGCGGCACCGATCTCGCCGGCGCGACGGACGATCTCCTGCTGATGGTTGGCGGAGACCACGGCCAGCGGCAGCGACGGACGCAGCGCCAGCAACGCGGCTGCGAGTTCCAGGCCGTCCTGACCGGGCATGTTGAAGTCGAGCAGGGCGACATCGAAGGCGGTCTGCCTGGCCAGCGCCAGCGCTTCCTCGGCATTCGACGCCTCAACGCGGCTCCAATCCGGGTGCAGCGCGTTCAAGGCCTTGGCCGCGGACATCCGCGCCAGCTTGCTGTCGTCGACGATCAGGAGCTTGTAGGACATAGCCTCTCCGGCAGTGGTTCCAAGGAGCCAGGTTCCTCAGCGTTTTCGCATCTTGCGTCCTGGGGGGGAAGGTGGAACTTCGCGACGCGAGCGCGCCAGAGCGGGCCCGATAAACCGTTCAAGGAAAGGCCCCGCGGCGGGCCCGCGGAGAGCGCGTCCCGACACGAGGAGAACCTGGATCACGGCCGTATGGGCGCTCTCGCAGCCCCGCCAATCGACTTCGGCCTTCGGGTTGGCCAGCAAATATTGCAGCAGCGTCTCGCCGTCCTCGGCGGGACATGCGCCGATCAGCCGTATCGTGTTGTCGTCGTGCAAGGCAATGGTCATCCGAACATCTCCTGCACGTCCAGGACAACCAGAATGCGGCCGTCGCCCAACAATGTGGTTCCGGCGACCGAGGTCATGCAGCCCAGCAGCCCCTCCATCGGCTTGAGCATCACGTCCAGCCGCTCGCCAAGGCGGTCGACCTCCAGCCCGCCGATCTGCCCGGCCGCCGATACGACGACGACCTTCGCCGCCTCCCGGCTGGATGCGTCACGTGCGAGGCCCAGCGTGTCGGCGAGATCGACCAGGGGAATCGTCCGGTCACGCAGCACGAACGCGCGGCCTGATCCGATCGGGACGATCATGTCGCGAGCGACGATCGTCGTCTCCAGGACAGTGTCGAGCGGCAGCCCGAAGGCCTGGCCGGCCACCTCCACGGTCATCACCCGGGTCATCATCAGGCTAAACGGCAGACTCAGGGTGACGGTCGTGCCCGTTCCAGCCCGGCTGCGCAGCGTGACCGTGCCGCCCAGACGTTCGACGGCCGCTCGGACCGAGTCCATCCCGACGCCACGGCCGGACAGGTCGCTGACGGTCGCGGCCGTTGAAAAGCCGGGCGCGAAGATCAGCTCGACCGCCTCCGCCTCGGTCATCGCAGCGAGGGCCTGCTCCGAGGCCAGTCCATGCGCGGCGGCGACTGCGCGGACCCGGTCGACGTCGATACCGCCGCCGTCGTCCTCGATCTCGATGCGGACGGTGTCGGCCTCGCGGCGGCCGTGCAGCACGATCGTCCCCATCGCCGGTTTGCCGGCCGATGCGCGCTGTTCCGGCGTTTCGATGCCGTGGTCCACCGCATTGCGCAGCACATGAAGCAAGGGCTCGAACAGCGCATCGACGATGGTGGCGTCGGCTTCCGTCGCCTCGCCTTCGGTGATCAGCCTGATGCTCTTGCCGACGTTGCCCGCAATTTCTCGCACCAGCCTCGGAAAGCGGCGAAACACCGTGCGCAGCGGCAGGACCCGGATCCGCAGCACCGCCCCTTGAAGCTCGTTCGCCAGCCGATCGAACAAGGCATGCTGATCGCGCAGGATCGACGCGATCGCGGCGGGGTCTTCATCGCCCGCAATCCGCTTTGCCGCGTGTCCGATCGCGTTCTTGACAACGATCAATTCGCCGGTGAGCTTCACCAGCGCATCGATCCGGTCCATGTCGACCCGCAACGCGCGCGACGCGACTGGAACAGCGGTGCCTGGCGCGGGCGGCGGCTCAGCCTCAGGCGTCAGGGCCTGCTCGATGGCGGCAATCAAGGACGCGGCGTTGCGCTGGGATCGCGAGGTCGTCATGGCCTGTTCGACTGCTGCGGCCAGCCCGCTCCTGCCGAGATAGAGCAGGGCATTCGCAGCCGTCCGCCCGGCGGATTCGAGGCGGCCCGATAGCCCGTCCGCGCCGTCCACTCGCAGAAGCGCAATTTGGGCTTCGAGCAGCGATGTCGCTTGCGCCAGATCGTCGTCGCTGTCGGGAGACGCGGCGGACGGTGCCAACGGGCGAATGTCCGTTCGTTCCGCAATCGAACGAAGCGCCGACTGAACCTCCGCCGTCGGTGCCTTCGTCAGCGCCAGGATTTCCAGGCTGCAATTGAAGGTGTCAATGGTTTCAGGCGTGAGGGTCTGGTCCGTCAACGCCAGCTCGACGGCCAGCAATTGCGGCAGTGACGCGATGATCGAAAGCGGATCTTCGCCGCGAAAGAAAGCGTCCGGGTCCGGAACGTAGCGGATGGCAGTGAGCGCTCCGGAAGACGGGCTTGCGGCGGCGGGGAGCCTGTCCAGCCAATCATCGCGCGCCGCCGCTGTTCGCGCAGGGCTCTTGTCGTCCTCGTCGGTCGTCATCGCGCCGACCAGCCGGGCGATCATGTCGTCCGCATCGCGGTCGGCAGCCGATGGCGTCTCGCCGCTCGCCTGCATGGCGTCCAGCCAGCGCGAGGTGAGATCGAGGCAGGCGAGACACTCGCCAAGGACGTTGGAACTGATCGGTTGTCGGGACGCACGAAGCGCCGACAGAATGTCCTCGGCAGCATGCAGCGTTCGCGACATCGCGGCGAACTCGACGATGCCGGCCGCTCCCTTCAAGGTATGAAAAGCCCTGAATACGCCGTCCAGCCTCTCCTTGTCGGCAGGCCTATCCTCCAGCGCCATCAGATCGTCGGTGGCCTGGGCAACCAATTCGCGTGACTCCAGCAGAAACTGCTCGACGAATTCGTTCATCGCGGCACTCCGCAGAAGATTGCCGCGTAGTCCGCGAGCGTCTCCTCGCTGACCGGCTTGACGAGATAGTAGTTCGCGCCGGCACGCCGTGCGGCTTCCACATCCTGTGCTCCGGCTTCCGTGCTGGTCACCAGAACCGGAATGCCCGAGATCGGAAGCTCTCCGGCGCGCAACGTTTGCAGGAACGTTATTCCATCCATCTGCGGCATGTTGACATCGACGATCGCCAAATCGAACGGCTGCAACAAGAGCTTCTCCAACCCCTCGAGCCCGTTCAGCGCCTCGTCAACTTGGAAGCCACGCCCCTCCAGGGCGGCGCGATAATACGTCCTGACGAGCGTGGCGTCGTCGATCACGAGGATCCGCTTCCGGGATATGTCGCTCACGCGCAAAACTCCTGCGGCCTTCGGTAGACGATCGCGCCAGAGTATCGGCAAACTTCGAACAGGGGCGAGATGCGGCTCATCGATTCGGTGTGTCCCAAGCAGATGAAGCCGCCGGGCAACAGGTTATCGTACAGATTTTCCGCAGCAATGCGCCGGGATTCGTCGTCGAAATAGATCAGCACGTTCCTGCAGAAGATCACGTCGAACCGGCCCTGCGCCCTGGTCTCCCTGGTCTGGATCAGATTCACGCGCGAGAATCGGACCGATTGTCGCAGGTCGTCCAAGATCTGCCATCGCTCGCCATCGATCCCCAGGAAGTAGCGATCGATCAATTCCGGCGACAATCGCATCAGCGCGCGCCTGCCGAAAATGCCTTCCGCCGCTGCCTCGAGGACGCGGGTATCGATGTCGGATCCGACGATCTCGATGTCGTAGGCGTCGACGTCCTTCCAGTTTTCCAGCAGCCAGATCGCGATCGAATAAGGTTCTTCGCCGGTCGAGCACGGGATCGACCAGATCCGGATGGTGTCGCCGGGACGTTTCGCAGCCACGCGGTCTTTCAGCAGGTCCTGACTGAGGCATGCGAGTTGATGATCTTCTCTATAGAAATAGGTTTCGTTGACGGTGAAGGTGTTGATGAGATGTTCGACCTCGTCGCCCGACCCGCTGCGCAGATACGCGAAATAGCTTGCAAATGAGAGACTGGACGTCGCGGTGATCCGATCAAGGATGCGGCGTTCGACGTAGTAGCGCTTGGCTCCGGTGAAAACCATGCCGGTCCGCCGGTAGAGGAAGTCGGCAAGCCTATGGAATTCATCCTCGGTGATCTGCGGCAGCGCGTCAGCCATTATTCAACGCGATCCGATCGCCCGCGGTCTTGATGGCGAAGGCGAGAAACGGATCGTCCGGAAAGCGGGCCCCGCAACGCGCCAGAGCCTCAAGGCTCGCGCTGCTGCCGACCTCGGCGAGCACCTCAATGGCTGCGGCGCAGACGTTGGGATTGCTGTCGCGTTCGAGGAGGTTTGCGAGCAGGCGGTTGGCATCGTCGCCCGGAAGCCCGCGGGCGATCTCGCATGCGAGCAGGCGGACGTCGGCATCACGGTCTTCCAGCAATCCCGGCAGGTGCACTGCGGCAGCCGCCGGCATGGCACGCAGGGCATCGAGTGCCGCGGTACGCTGCGACGCGTCGTCCGAGCGGATATAGGGCAGGGTGACCGCCGCGCTCTCCGGCGAGCCGATGCTGGCAAGAGCGGTGAAGATCGCCTCGCGCACCCGCGGCACACGCTCCTTCAGCAGGGCGTCGCTCAGCAATGGCACCGCGTCGGGAAGCATCGCCGCGCTACGCGCGGCATGCCATCGCTCCTCGTCGGCCCCTGTGGCCAGCATGTCGGATATTGCGCGTGCATCGGGCGTGGGAGCCTGCGTGGGAGATGGTGGTTTGCGGACCAGCGGCATCAACTCACCAGCTTCTTCAACTGCGCGGCAATCTCGTTGAGCGGGACCACGAAGTCCGCGCCGTCGGCCTTGACCAGTTCTCCCGGCATGCCCCAGACGACGGCCGTCTCCTCGGCCTCCGCTATCGTTCTGCCGCCGCCTGTATGGATCAGCGTCATCGCTTCGGCCCCGTCGTTTCCCATGCCCGTCATGAGTATGCCGATCAACCGGCTCGGCGCCAAATGGTTCAGCGCGCTGCGGACCAATCGGTCGGTGCTGGGATGCCACGGATATCCGGGCTGGGCCGGGGCGGCCATGGCGACGAGGCCTGTTGCGCGCTTCGAGACGATGATATCGGCATCGCCACGGCCGACATAGACGTGACCGGGTTTGAGGGCGATCGGTGCCCGCACTTCCTGCACCTCGACTTCGCATAGTTCATTGAGCCGCCGCGCCAACGGCCCAGTGAAGGTCGCCGGCATATGCTGGGCGACCAGGATCGGCCAGGGAAACGACGCGGGCAGAGCGGTCAGGAGCGCCTCCAAGGCGGGCGGGCCTCCGGTCGATGTTCCGACCAGCACCAGACCGTCGCCTTCTGCGCCCCGTTTGGCTTTCCTCACCGCGGACGGCTGAGTGGCCCGGTGGCCATCGCCGATCCGGAAGCGCACCTTCTGGCGCAGCCGCAAACTGGTTTTCAGGCGGGCTCCGGCCGCGGCCCGGACCTTCTCGATCAGCTGTCGGGCGACGTCATCGAATCGCAGCGACACCGCACCGGTCGGCTTTGCCACGAAGTCGACCGCTCCCAGGCGCAACGCCTCCAGGGTGGCGTCCGCACCCGCCTCCGTCATCGACGACACCATGACGACGGGGCAGGGCGTCTCGATCATGATCCGGTCCAGGCAGGCGAAGCCGTCCATTTCCGGCATGTGAACGTCGAGGGTGATGACGTCCGGCCGCGATTTCGCAATCGCAGCCAGTGCCTCGCGTCCGTTCCGGGCGAACTGGACCTCGAAATCGTCCTGTGTCGCAAAGGCCTGGCCGATCAATTTCCGGACCAGCGCGGAATCGTCGACCACGAGAAGCTTGATCACGGCTTCGGCTGCCGGAACGACTTGCCGCGCATTTCCTTGCTGGTTTCCTTGCGGAAAGAATCCAGCAGACCCTTTTCGGTCCGGGTCAGCAATTCGGAGGGGTCCAGCAACAGCACGATCCTGCCCGATTCCTCCAGATTGATCACCGAATGCACGATGCCGAGCGCCTCGCCGGTGAGGTCGGGAGAGGGCTTGATCTGGTGCGCGGCGCAGCGCAGCACCTGCGAAACGCTGTCGACGATCAGCCCGGCGCGATGTTGTTCGGTGCGGACCACCACGAGCCGCCTGTTCCGATCCGTTGTCGTGGGCGGCATGTCGAACCGGCGACGCTGATCGACCACAGGAAGAACTTCACCGCGGAGGTTGATGACACCTTCGAGGAATTTCGGCGTTCGCGGGAGACGGATCACCTGATCCGGCACGCGGGCGACTTCCTCGACCGCATTGATCGGCAGCGCGAACTCGTCATCGGCGAGCTTGAACACCAGGAATCGGAGTTCGTCAGCCCCGGAGCTACCATGCGTTTCCTGCACGTTGACCTTCATCGTTGCGTCGCCTTGCATGAGTCTGCGCATGATGTCGTCCCGGAACAGGCGTTCGGGCGCCAGAATGGAGACGAGCCTGCCGTGCCCGGCCCGGTAGATATCCTTGACCTGCGATTCCGCACCAACCCGCGCTGCAAGCACCGACGGCGCTGGCTCGACGCGGCCGGGATCGACCGAAAGCACGGCACGGGCGCGATCCGCCACGAAGCCGACGAGTACGTCTGCCATGGCAACGATCAGCACCTTCTCTTGCGCCAGGACCCCATGCGCCGGGATCGCCGGTGGCAGCCCGAGCAGCCGGCGCAATGACAGCAGCGGCAACAGCCCCTCCCGATAGGGCATGACGCCGCGGACGGCATCGTCGCTGCCGGGAACGAAGGTCAGATGTTCGGGCGCGGTCACGATTTCCCGCACCGCTTCGAGCGGAAGCGCGTAATCTTGGCCCGCGACCTCGAACGTCACCAGACGCTGTCGGCTGGTTTCGGCGGCGGCCTCCGCCTTTGTCGTCGTGCTTGCCGTGATGTCGCGTGCGGGCCGCTTTTTCCCGCTTTGCTCGAAGCCCCGGCGCAGCAACCCCGGCACGTCCAGGATCTTGGTGACATGCGCGCCGCTGTCGAACACCCCATGCAAATGTTCGCCGGCTTCCGAAGCGAGTTCGGCTTCGGCGGTCCTGACCTTGCCCGGCGCGACGCGCACCAGCGTCGCGACCTCGTCGACGGCCAATGCGACCGGCGAGGTGCCGTTCAGGACGATGAGACGGGAGGCATCGGTTGCAGCTGCGTGCTGTCGCCCCAAAAGGGCACGGACGCTAGCGACCGGCACGACGGACCCCCGCAGGTTCGCGAGACCGAGCAGGCTCGGCGGCGCATGCGGGACGCGCGCCAGCATCGGCATCCGTGCGACCTCCGATACGGACGCGGCCGGCAAGGCATAGAAACGTCCCGCGCTCTTGAATGTCAGAAAACGATCGTCGGACGGTTCTGCGATTTTGGCGATCTCAGCCATTCTGCTTTTTCAGCTCGTCCGATAGCGAGGCAATCTCTTCGATGGCGGCGGCCAGATCGTCCGCCCCCTGCGCCTGTTCGGCGGATGCGATCGCGGCCTGGCGCGAGGCGGCGCTGGCTTCTTCCGCGGCAGCCGCGATCTGCCGCGCCGCAGAGGCTGTCTCTGCCGCGGCGGCCAGGATCGCGCCCGCGCCTTGCTGAATGGCGCCGTTGGCGCTTTCGAGCGCGGCAAATTCGCCCGTCATCTCTTCGAGCGTCTTGATGACGGCTCGGTTGTTGTGAACCTCGCTCTCGCCGGCGGCGATGATCTGTTCGAGATCGCGGCGCAGCAACGCGATGTGGTCGAGAATGCCGCGCACCGTATCCTCGATGCGTTCGACGCTCTCGGACGCTTCGCGGGCGAGGGAGCGAATGTCATTCGAGACCAGGGCGAAGCCGCGGCCGGTGTCTCCGGCACGCGCCGCTTCGACCGCGCCGCTTACCGCGAGCATGTTGGTCTGGATGTTGACGAGGGTGATGGCGTCGACGATCTTCTCGATTTTGCGCCCAATTGCTTCCAGCGAGACGATCGTCTCGAGGCTTGCCCGGGTCGTCTCCAGGCCTTCGCCGACGCTTGCGATCAGACCTCCGACGGCCTCGCGTCCGTCGGCGAGCGACTTTGCCATGGTCGCGATGCGAACGGTCGCAAGCCGGCCCTTGTCCTGCGCGACGCGCGCGCTCCTCTCGATCTCGGTGAGCGCGGCCGACGTCTGTTGCGCCGCTGCGGCCTGCTGTTGTGATCCGCGGTTGATCTGTTCGACCGCTGTCGCGATCTGGCTGGCGGCGCTGGACAACTCCTGAATAGTCGCCGAAAGCTCCTCCGCGGTACTGGCGATCTGTTCGGCCGCGGAGCCGCCGGCCGCACCGGTGCGAAGATTCTCCGCGAGTGACGCCAGCGATTGCGCCGCGGCCTGGCCCTGATCCAAGGCTTGGGCCTGTTGCCGGATGGCCGATTGCGCCTCGCTGGCCGCAGCGGCCTGCTCCTCGGCTGCTCCCGCCACCAGTTCGGCGCCTTTTTGCGCTTCCTGAATAGCGCGCTCGGCCTCGATCGCTGCCGTGACCGTCTCCTGGCTGCCGATCGCGAGTTCGATCATGCTCTGCCGCAGACCGTTCAGCGTCTCGATGACCGAACGGCCGGCCTTGGCCTGTTCGATTGCCGCTCCGGCGGCCGCCTTGACCGTCGCGGCCGCCTGCCGGACGCTGCTCTGGATCTCGTCCGCCAGTCCCTGCACTTGAACCGCGCTCTTGTCCGAAACGTCAGCCAGCGCCCTGACTTCCTCCGCGACCACGGCAAACCCGCGCCCATGATCGCCTGCGCGCGCAGCCTCGATCGCAGCATTGAGCGCGAGAAGATTGGTTTGATCCGAAATCCGGCTCACCGCGCCGGTGATCTCGCTGACGTCTTTCGCCCGGCGTTCGAGCTCGCCGATGATAGCGCCCGACGCCACCTGCCGCTCGGAATTGCGTTCGATGGATTGAATCGAGGCGCCGATCTGAGCGGCGGTCTCGGCAAGCAGAACCTGGGCGGACTCGGTCCTGCGCCGCGAATTGTCGGCCTCCGCGCTGGCGGCGGTCAGGTTGGCCGTGACCTGTTTGATCGCGGTCAACTGCTCATGGGAGGCTCCTGCCGCCTCGTCGGCGCCTGCGGCAATTTGTTCCATGGAGCGACGAAGTTGTTCCGCGGCCGCCGACGCCTCCGCCAGCCCGCTGGCGAGCTCCTCGGTGGCAGCCGCCACCCTTTCGGACACCTTGTCCTTGCCGAAGGCCTTCCCGTTCCTGCGATTTCGCGGCATCACCGGCGCAGCCACCTTGGTGGCTCGAGCCGGTTCCGCCGGACGCCGCGATTTTGCTGCTGAGCCCGCGATTTTCGAGGTTTTTACAAGGGTCATATCAATCCCGATTATTAGGCCTGCCAAGATCCTCGGATCGGACCATAGGCCATTTTTGCGCCAGATTGGCTATCGCTGATGAACCGACAGTCTGTCTAGCATCGAACCATGTGGCGCGGCGGGGCGGGATAACCAGTGCCCAGTGCTGCGCCGGCCCGGGTAGGTGTCCGGCGCTTAGCCGCGGTCAGATTGCGCCGTTTTGGCGCCAAGGACGTACCCTCAGACTATTGCGCGTGCAACCCGCCGGCCGAGCAATGCGCGCAGCTTCAAAATGCGGGTCGTGTCCCCGGGGCGTGGCGCAACTCGGTAGAGCAAAGCCGTCCGCCTGTGCGCTCCCAATTGCGCCGTAGCGGGTGTACGGCTTTTCATCCCGATCCCGCCTTGTCGCTGAATGCTGCGGGAAGCTCGGCGAGGAAAGATATGACGCGCCGCGTGCGCAGGGGCGGGCGGCGGTTGGAGGTGCGCAGCATCCATAGGGGCTCCGCTGGCGCGCGCCAGGGCGCAAGCACTTCGACGAGCCGGCCGGTGCGCAGATCTTCATGGACCAGCCACGCCGGCCCCCAGCCGATGCCGAACCCATTCGCAATCAAAACGAGCGAAGCGTGCGCGTCGTCGCAAATATGCCTGGGCTTGGGCGCGACACGAACGGGTCCTTTGCCGCGCGGGTCGGCGAAGCGCCAGGTCAGGATCTGGCCGCTCGCGGGATTGCGGAAGCCGACGTGGTCATGCGCGGAAAGCTCGTATGGAGTCGCCGGCGCGCCGCGCGCGCTCAGATAGGCGGGCGAGGCGCAAGCGATCCAGGAAAACGTGCAAAGCCGCCGCGCCTGATGGCCGGGCACGCGGTCGAGAGGTCCTGAGCGGATCGCGACGTCGACACCTTCCGCCGCCAGATCGAGAATCTCGTTGCGAAATTTGATCTCGATCTCGATTTCCGGCCGCTTCCGCAGGAAGGTGGGCAGTCGCGGCAGGATACAGGCGCGCGCGAACGAGGCGGGGGCGGTCACGCGCACCCGTCCGCCATCGTCACGCACGGCTTCGCCGAGCGCGGATTGGACACGGGCGAGACTTTCGGCCAGCGCGCGTCCCGCCGCCATCAGCCGGTCGCCCTCTTCGGTCAGCGCCAGCGAGTGGGTGGAGCGATGCAAAAGCCTGATGCCGCGAGCCTGTTCGAGGCGGGCGACCGCCTTGGACATCGCCGAGGTGGTCATCCCTGCCCGGCGCGCGGCTTCGGCAAAGGAGCCAGCCTCGACGACGCGGACGAAGGCGAGGAGACGCGAGAGGTCAGGAGGTAGAGCCGTCGTGGACATTCAGTCAACATAGTCATGGCGGCGCGGTCGCTACAAGAGCCGTTCCCCACGGGCCACATGGGAAGCGTCAGCGCGCAATCTGCGCCCGCTAGAAACTGAGGGAAGTCCCATGAACCCCATCGAGATCACCCTGCAAGCCCTCGATGCCGCCGAGCGCGCGATTCCCTCCGGCCACCCGGTTTATATGCTCAATCTGCTGCGATACCGCGCGTATGCGCGTTACTCGGAAGGCTTCGACGCCGCGCCCTGCTCGGGCCGCGAAGCCTTTCATGAACGTTATAGACCGGCATTCCGGCGTCTCGCGGCCGGTA
>Ga0209062_1000841_pt1 | contig 71189 bp, 71 predicted proteins | sample Coa_R2_2_FD_187158 | JGI IMG/M metagenome (GOLD analysis project Ga0209062, IMG submission 187158) | Surface soil microbial communities from Centralia Pennsylvania, which are recovering from an underground coalmine fire - Coalmine... | ecosystem: Environmental > Terrestrial > Soil > Unclassified... | reverse complement strand
GATTCCAGGCGGATGACTCTGGCCAATATAATAACGTTGGATAGGTAATGGACTGCGCCAGCACGCGGCGGGCGCGGAGGAGTCACGGAGGGCCGCGGAGGGCCACGGAGGGTTCGGTGCTCCGCCGTTGCTCGCGCTGTCCTCCGCGTGCGACATCGGGCGTGCCGGATCCCTTGCGGGGGCGGGGCGGCACCAGCCTGAGGCCCGCCGCCGGCCTCAGTAGCGCCGCAGCAGCGCGATCAGCCGTCCCTGCACCTTTACCCGGTCGGCGGGGAAGATGCGGGTCTCGTGGCGCGGGTTGGCGGGTTCGAGCGCGACCGAGTTGCCGCGCCGGCGCAGCCGCTTCAGCGTCACCTCGGCGTCGTCCACCAAGGCCACGATGATTTGCCCGTTCTCGGCCGTCTCCCCCTTGCGGATGATCACCGTGTCGCCGTCCAGGATGCCGGCGTCCACCATCGAATCGCCCGCGACTTCCAGTGCGTAGTGCTCGCCCGGCCCGATCAGCGCCATCGGCACCTCGATCTTGGTGCTGTCGTCGCGCAACGCCTCGATCGGCAGCCCGGCGGCGATGCGCCCGTAGAGTGGAAGCTGGATCGCGGCAGCCTCCTCGGCGGCGCGAACGCCGGGCAGGCGGTTGCGGAAGTCGCCCTGGATCACGTTGGGCGCGAAACCGCCGCCATTATCCGAGGCGCGGGTGGCAAAATCGTCGGGCAGCCGCACCACCTCGAGCGCGCGTGCCCGGTGATGGCGGCGGCGCAGGAAACCGCGCTCCTCGAGCGCTGAGATCAGCCGGTGAATGCCTGATTTCGAGCGGAGCTTCAGCGCCTCCTTCATCTCCTCGAACGAGGGGGAAAAGCCGGTCTCCTTCAGGTGTCGGTCGATATAGACCAGCAGTTCGTGCTGCTTGCGCGTCAGCATGGATCGCGTCCCCTTTTCGGGCGCCGGGGAGCGGCCCCGTACGGGGGACGATCCGAACAAACCGGCAACATTCGGCGTTCTATGTTTATTCGCGAAGCCGCGTCAAGCAATTCGGGGCGGCTCAGATGCCGAGCGCATCGAGCCGGATCACCTCGATCGCGGCGCCCTCATCGGCGGCGGGAGCGTGCGGGGCACGCAGGATCAGCGCATCCGCCTGCGCGAGCCGCCGCAGCATGGCGCTGTCCTGCACGCGGAAGGGTGTCGCCACCAGCTTGCCCGCTGCGTTACGCGTGAGCGTGGCGCGCAGATGGTCGGCGCGCGCGTCGTTGGCCGGCAGCTTCGCGCCGGCCAGCGCCTCGACGCTTGGCGGCGGGGCGGGCGGCAGCCCGGAAAGCGCGGCAAGCGCCGGCACGAGAAACAGCACCGCGCACACGAGGGCGGAGACCGGATTGCCCGGAAGTCCAAGCACGGGGACCGAACCGAGCCTGCCGAACAGCAGCGGCTTGCCCGGGCGCATCGCGATTTTCCAGAAATCGACTTGAAGGCCGCGCGTCTTGAGCCCGGCGACCACGAGATCATGATCGCCGACGCTTGCCCCGCCGGTCGTCACCAACAAATCGCATCCTTCGACGGCATCGGCGACCGCCGCCACCGCCTCGCGCGTGTCGGCGGCGATCGGCAGCACCACCGGTTCGCCGCCAGCGCCGCGCACCAGCGCGGCGAGCGCGTGCGCGTTCGAACTCACGATGCCGCCCGGCGGGATCGGATCGCCCGGCAAGGCAATCTCGTCGCCCGTTGCGAGGATCGCGATGCGCGGGCGGCGATGCACCCGCAGCCAGGGATGGTTGGCCGCCGCCGCGAGCCCGATATCGCGCGCGCCGAGGCGACGTCCCGCCGGCACCACTTCGTCGCCGGCGGCGAAATCCTGCCCGGCGCGGCGGATATGCTGCCCGGCCTGCACCGCCTCGTTCACGCGCACCATGTCGCCGTCGCGGGTCGCGTTTTCCTGCAGCAGGATCGCGTCCGCCCCCGTGGGGATCAGGCTGCCGGTGAACAGCCGCACCGCTTCGCCCGGCCCCACCGTGCCGGCGAAGGGATGGCCGGCGGGGGCTTGGCCGATCACAAGCAGCACGGCCCCCGCGGTGCCGTCAGCGGCGCGCAGCGCGTAGCCGTCCATCGCCGACACGTCCCCCGGCGGCTGTGTGAGGCGCGCGATCACCGGCGCGGCCAGCACCCGTCCCCAGCCCTCGGCGAGCGAGACGATCTCCGGCGCCGTGGGACGCATCGGCGCGAGGATGCGGGCGCGGGCTTCCTCGACGCTGATCATGCACCGCTCACCCTGGTGGCCGCGGACTGGCGCCACGCGGCTTTTCGTTCCCCCTGCCCTCGGGGGAGCGGGCTGCCCTGCGAGGCGGAAAGGGGGCATCCTTGCTGCGTGTGGCGCGACGTATGAATTCGACTACTCCTGGCGGAACTCGCCGGACTTGCCGCCGGCCTTGTGCGTCACGCGCACCGCCTCGATCCGCATCGCACGATCGGCCGACTTGCACATGTCGTATATGGTGAGCGCCGCCACCGAGACGGCGGTCAGCGCCTCCATCTCTACCCCCGTCTGGCCCGTCGTCCGCACGGTTGCTGCGATGGCGATGCCGGGCAGGCCGGGATCGGGGGCGAGTTCGATCTCCACCGAAGCGATCGGCAGCGGATGGCAGAGCGGGATCAGCTCGGCGGTGCGCTTGGCCGCCATGATGCCGGCAATCCGCGCGACGCCGAGCACGTCGCCCTTGTTGGCGCGGCCCTCCGCGATCAGCGCCAAGGTGGATTGCTGCATCCGCACCGCCCCGCGCGCGGTCGCCGTGCGCGCGGCGACAGGCTTGGCGGAGACATCCACCATCGCGGCGTTGCCGCGCGCGTCGAAATGGCTGAACGCGCTGCTCATGCCGCCGCCGCGGGCGTGGCGATCAGATCGCCGTCGAGCAGCGCGCGGGTTGCCGCCTCGACGTCCGGCTGACGCATCAGCCCCTCGCCGACCAGGAACGACAAGGCGCCCGCCTGGGCCAGCCGTTTCAAGTCGCCGTTGTTGCGGATGCCGCTTTCGGCGATCAGGAAACGATCGCAGGGTACGAGAGGCGCCAGCCGATCGGTCACGGCGAGATCGGTTTGCAGCGTTTTCAGGTCGCGGTTGTTGATGCCGATGAGCTGCGTTTGCAGCCCGAGCGCGCGGTCGAGCTCGCGCTCGTCATGCACCTCGGCGATCACGTCGAGATCGAGCGCCCGCGCGGTTTCCTCGAGCTCGCGCGCCAGCTCGTTGGAAAGTGCCGCCATGATCAGCAGGATGCAGTCGGCCCCCATGGCGCGGCTCTCGAACACCTGCCAGGGATCGAGGATGAAGTCCTTCCTGAGCACCGGCAGATCCACGGCGCTGCGGGCGGCGATCAGGTGCCGGTCGCTGCCCTGGAAGTTCGGCCCCTCGGTCAGCACCGACAGACAGGTGGCGCCGCCCGCCTTGTAGGCGCGGGCCAGACCCGGCGGATCGAATGGCTCGCGGATCAAGCCCCCGGAGGGCGAAGCCTTCTTTATCTCGGCAATGAGCGCGAAGCGGCCTTGCGCGGTGCGGTCCTTCAGCGCCTGGCCGAACCCACGCGGCGGATCGTTCTGGCTAGCGATGCCCTGCCGCAGCCGCTCGATGGGGGTCGCATCCTTGCGCCGCTCCACCTCGGCCCGCGTGGTCGCGCAGATGCGGCCCAGCACGTCGCCCGCCCCTGTCTCGGCCATGATGTGCGTCCTCTCCTTCGGCCGGCCTCAGCGACGGTGGCCGGCCTGTTCGCCTGGCTCCTCGGGCGCCGCCGCGTGCCGCAGACGCTCCAACACCGCCGCCGCGTCGCCGGTGTCAAGCGCCCGGATGGCGAGCGCGGCACCGGCGCGCACATCGGCCGCCTTGCCGGCCACCACCAGCGCCGCAGCGGCATTCAACACCACAGTGTCGCGATATGGGCTGCGCGCGCCGCCGAGCAACGCCCGGATGGCGGCGGCATTGGCCGCCGCGTCGCCGCCGCGGATCGCCGCCACCGGGGCGCGCGGCAGGCCCGCGTCCTCCGGCGTTACGGCGAAGCGCCGCACCTCGCCCCGCTCCAGCGCCACCACCTGGCTTTCGCCGGCCACGGTGAGTTCGTCGAGCCCCTGGCCATGCACGATCCAGGCACGCTCGGTGCCGAGGCGCCCGAGCGTTTCGGCCATCGGCACCGCCCAGTCGGGATCGAAGACGCCGGTGAGCTGGCGGCGCACCCGCGCCGGGTTCGCCAGCGGCCCGAGCAGGTTGAAGATCGTGCGCGTGCCGAGCTCGACGCGCGGCCCGGCGGCATGGCGCATCGAGGGATGATGGCGCGGCGCGAACAGGAAGGCGCAGCCGGCGCTGCGCAGGATCTCCGGCAGCCGCTCGAGCGCCACGTCGACGTTCACCCCGAGCGCCGCCAGCACGTCCGCCCCGCCGGTCCGCGAGGAGAGGGCTCGGTTGCCGTGCTTGGCGACCGGCACCCCGCAGGCGGCGAGCACGAAGGTCACGGCGGTGGAGACATTCAGCGTGCCGGCATTGTCGCCGCCGGTGCCGCAGACGTCGATCGCGTCCTCCGGCGCCTCGACCGCGCTCATGCGCGCGCGCATCGCCCGCACCGCGCCGGTGATCTCGGCCACCGTCTCGCCGCGCACGCGCATCGCCATCAGCAGCGCGCCGATCTGCGCCGGCGTGGCCTCCCCGGCCATGATCACGTCGAACGCGGCTTCGGCCTCGGCTTCGCTCAGGCTGGCGCCGCCGGCGAGCTTCGCCAGGACCGGCTTGAGGTCGCCCGCCATGGCGGGCGTTCAGGCGGCCTGCCGAGGACGCGCATCGTCCCCGCGCGCCAGCCGCAGGAAATTCGCCAGGATGTCGTGCCCGTGCTCGCTCGCGATGCTCTCCGGATGGAACTGCACGCCCCAGACGGGCAGCGTCTCATGGCGCAGCGCCATGATGAGCCCGTCCTCGGTCCAAGCGGTCGGGATCAGGGCGGGAGGCAGGCCGGCGCGCTCGACGATCAGGCTATGATAGCGCGTCGCGCTGAAGGGCGACGGCACCCCTTCCAGGATGTCGGTGCCTCGATGGAACACGCGGCTCACCTTGCCGTGCATCGGCGCCGGCGCGCGCACCACCCTGCCGCCGAAGGCCTGGCCGATCGCCTGATGGCCGAGGCAGACGCCGAGCAGCGGCAGCCGAGCCTTGGCGGCGGCTTCGATCAGATCGAGACAGATGCCGGCGTCATCCGGCGTGCAGGGGCCAGGCGAGAGCACGATCGCCTCGGGCCGGCCTGCCATCGCTTCGGCGACGGTGATCCGGTCGTTCCGCACCACCTCGCAGGCCGCGCCCAGGTCGCCGAGGAACTGGACGAGGTTGAAGGTGAAGCTGTCATAATTATCGATGAGGAGCAGCATCGCCAGGCATCTTGCTTGAGCGGGGTTCGACCGACAACCCTGCCATGCGCGCGTTCACCATCCAGCAGCCGGCGGAGGCGACGATGAGCCCGGCCACCGCGAGCGGCGCCAGCCGCTCGCCGAGCAGCACCCAGGCGAGCACCGCCGCCGTGCCCGGGACCAGGTAGAAATTCGCCGTCGTGCGCGCCGCCGTGCCGCGCGCGAGCATCGCGTAATAGAGCCCCATGCCGCCCAGCGAGACCATCAGCGTGTTCCACGCCACCGCGGCGATCGTCGCTCCGGTCCAGTCCGCGCGCGGCGTCTCCAGCGTCGCCGCGCCGATCCCGGCCACCGCGGCCGCGGCGACGAACTGCGCCGTCGCGCTCGGCAGCAGCGCGACGCCGCGGCAGAGCCGGCCGAAATACAAGGTGCCGCTGACCAATCCGAGCACGCCCACAAAGGCGAACACGAGCCCCTGGAACCGGGTCGGGCTGCTGAGCGCCGCCTCGCCCACAACCAAGCCAACGCCGAGCAGGCCGAGCAGCAGCCCGGCCCATTGCCGCCCACGCAGGCGCTCGCGCAGCAGGAACACGCCGAGCCCCGCCGTCAGCATCGGCGTGAGCGACTGCACGAGGGCGACCTGCGCCGCCGGGGCGAGCATGAGGCCGACATGCGGCCCCATCAGCCCGCAGGCGTTCATGAGCGCCCCGGCGATCGCGCAATGTAGCCATTTGCCGCCCGCGAGCGGGCGCCAGGAGCGGCGCAGCACCAGCATCAGCACCATCAGGGCGACGGCGCAGGCGGCAAGCCGGATCGCCACGAACAAGAGCGGCGAAAGATGCCGCAAGCCGGTCTTGGCGGCGACGAAGGAGGAACTCCACAGGAGCACGAAGCCGAACGGCGCCAGTCGGTCGAACACGTCGGTCCTTCGCGTTGCCGCCCCGGATGCTAGGGCGGGCTCCGCATACTCGCCACCTGGCGCCGCAGGCCGGTCGGGTTTGGCAATTGGCAATATATTGCTCTGCTATTACAGATTGGACAAGCTCATGCAGCTCAAATATGAGTGCGGGGTGGGCAACGAATCGCCTTTCTTCATCGTCGGCTCCGGCCGTTCGGGCTCGACGCTCCTGCGCTTGATCCTCGCCAAGCACTCGCGGATCGAGATTCCGCCCGAGACCTGGTTCCTGTTGCGGCTTGTCCGGGAGTTGCCGCTTTCCGAGCCGCTCACGCCCGCTGAAGTCGAGACGGCGGTGCAGATCATCACCGCGGAATATCGCTGGCCCGACTTTGGGCTCGACAAGGACGAATTCGCCGGCGAGGCCCGAGCCTTACGGCAGCCCCGCCTCGCCGACATCGCCGATCTCGTCTACACCGCGTTCCGCCGGCGCAGCGGGAAGCCACGAACGGGCGACAAGACGCCGCCCTACGTGACGATCATCCCGGAACTCGCCGCCATTTATCCAGACGCCCGCTTCATCCACCTGGTCCGCGACGGCCGCGACGTCGTGACCTCCTATCTCGACGCCGATTTTCCCGGCGTGTTCTGGGATGCCGAGTTCGCCTGGACGCGCGCGATCCGCCGGGTCCGCGCGGCCCAGGCCGGCCCGCTCGCCGAACGGATCCTGGAAGTCCGTTACGAGGAGCTGGTCAGCAACCCTGAATCCACCGTCCGCGGCATCTGCGACTTCCTGGGGGAGGCGTTCGAGCCCGGGATGCTGCGCTATCAGGAGAGCGTCGCGGAAAAGGTGCCCGCGCGCGAGCGCGCGATCCATGCGGCGCTCGCCGAGCCCATCTCGGCGCGCGCGGTACTCCGCTGGCGCGCGCGCCTCACCCCGCTCGAGCAGTTCGCGATCGAAAGCTGCATGCGCCGCGAACTGGAACAGGCGGGTTACAGCCTGCGCTTCGCCGGTCCGCTCTGGCGCCCGGTGCTGAGGGTGGCCGGTGTCGCCATTCAAGCTGTCGGCCCGTTCATCGGACGAGTCGCGCGCGCGTTCCACGATCGCGGCTGGATGCAGCGTGCCGTCTATATCTGGCGCGGCAAGGACCGCCGGGTCGTTCCCTGAGATCGCGGTTTCCGGGCGACAGTGACAAGTGCCGCGCTCAGGCGCCGACGCGATTGGATTGACGCCGGCAGGCGCATCCGCGCACAATATAGTCCAAGGTCGGCCCGCGCATCGGCACAATGAATTCGCAATGAGCCGTCCGGTGGCGCGGAGAAGCGGTCACGATGACGGCGAAGATCCTGGTTGTCGACGATCTGCCGTCAGTCCGCGAATTCCTCGATGCCAAGCTCAGCTCCGCGTATTTCCAGGTCCTGACCGCCGATTGCGCCGCCGCCGCGCTCCACGCGGCACGGGAGTGGCAGCCCGACCTCGTCCTGCTCGACGTCATGATGCCCGGCATGGACGGCTACGAGTGCTGCCGGCGGCTGAAGGCGGATCCCGTCACCGAGCACATTCCGGTTGTGATGCTCACGGCACTCGCCGGCGCCGCCGACCGGCTGCGCGCCTTGGAGGCGGGCGCCGACGATTTCCTCAGCCGCCCGGTGCGTCTCCGCACGCTGATGACACGCGCGCGCGGCTTGGTGCGGCTGAAGCGCCTGCTCGACGAATGGCGCGCGCGCGCTATGACGGTCCACAGCCTGGGCCTTACGGACGGCACCCAAGAGCCGCTCACCGTAGCGGCGGCGCGGGTACTCCTGATCGAGGATTCTGATGCCGACGCCGCCATGGTTGAACATGCGCTCGCCGCAGAGGCGATGCGGTCTCGCCGCGTCGCAGATGAGTCGGAGGCCGCTCGTGCCTTGCAGGGCGAAAGCTGGGATCTGGTGATGCTCAGTCTCCGGCTGCGCTGCTGCGACCCGCTGCGCCTTGCCGCGCGCCTGCGCGCTGCCGAGGGCACGCAGCACGTGCCGCTGCTGCTGCTGGCCGACAAGGATGGGCGCGCACGCAGCCTGCGCGCCTTCGAAATGGGGGCTGACGACTGGGCGCAGCGCCCGCTCGACGTGAACGAGCTGCGCCTGCGCGCGCGTAACCAGGTGCGGCGCAAACGCTACCAGGATCAGTTGCGCGCCACGCTCGGCGAGGCGCTGTCGCTCGCGGTGCTCGATCCGCTCACCGGGCTCTACAATCGCCGCTACGTGCTGCACCATTTGACCCGCCTGCTGGCAGCCGAGCCGGTGCCGCAGCTCTCAGTGCTGATCGCTGACCTCGACCGCTTCAAGGCGGTGAACGACGCCAGCGGCCATGCGGCGGGCGACGCGGCGTTGCAGGCGGTGGCGGAAACGCTGCGCGCCAATACCCGCGCTTTCGACACGCTCGCCCGCATGGGCGGGGAGGAGTTCCTCGCCATCATGCCGGGAACCGACTGCGTGGAAGCCGCGCGGATCGCCGAACGGCTGCGCGCTGCGGTGGCGGAGACGGCGGTCGCCACGAACGGCGCCTCGCCCGGGCGGCTCACCATCAGCATCGGCGTGGCCTGCACCGCCGATTGCGGCCGCGACGAGCGCGCCCTGCTCGCCGCCGCCGACACCGCGCTCTATGAGGCCAAGCGCGCGGGACGCGACCGCGTGGCGGTGGCGCGCTGCGCGCCGACCGCCGCGTAGGGCCGCCTATTTCCCCCGCGTCAGCAGCCGCCCGGCGCGCGCCGCGGTAGCCCCGCTTGCGTGCGCGAACGCCATCTGCCCGTTGACCCAGGTGTTGAGGATGCCGGCAGCCGGCTTGGTGGGCGCGGCGAAAGTGGCTTCGTCGCGCACCGTGGCCGGATCGAACAGCACGAGATCGGCATAGGCGCCGGCGCGGATTACGCCGCGATCCACAAGCCCGAACACCTGCGCGGTGCGTCCGCTCATCTTGTGGACCGCCTCCTCCATGCTGAAGAGGCCCAGCTCGCGCGCGTAGTGGCCGAGCACGCGGGGGAACGTGCCCCAAAGGCGCGGATGCGGAAACGCATCGTGCGGCAGCCCGTCGCTGCCGATCATCGCCCGCTCGTGCGCCATGATCCGGCGCACGTCGTCCTCGTGCATCTGAAAGAAGATCGCGCCCGCCGGCAGCAGCCGCTCGGCCGCCTCGCGCGCGCCGACACCCCATTCCTTGGCGATGTCGTCCAGCATCCGCCCCGCCATCTCGGGGTGCGCCTCGGACCACGTGACCTGCACCGGCACATCCGGGCGCAGCCGGTCGGGGATCAACACGGTCGATCCGGCGGCGTAAGGGTAGACGTCGAAATCGACCGGCTGATGCCGCGCCTTCCGCTCGATTAGCGGCAAGGTTTCCGCCGACCGCCCAAAATTCTCCGGCATCGAGCATTTATGGTGGCTGATCACGACCGCCACCCCGGCGGCTTCGCCGATGCGCGCGGTTTCCTCGATCGAGTTGAGCACGTTGTTGGCTTCGTCGCGCATGTGCGAGACATAGATGCCTCCCACATCGCGCAGCGCCTCGGCAACCGCGATCACCTCGTCGGTCGGCGCCATCATGTTGGGTGGGTAGTAGAGCCCGGTGGAAAAACCCGACGCGCCCTCGCGGAGCGATTCCGCGAGACGGCGGCGCATCTGCTCGGCCTCGCGTTCGGTTGCGGGGCGCTGGGTGTCGCCGCGCATCGCTTCGACCCGCAGCGACATATGGCCGATCAGCGCGTAGGTGTTGACCGGCGACGGATCGCGCGCGAGGCGTTCGGCATATTCGGCGAAGCTGCCGAAGGTCCAGTGGCTCTCGTCGCCGATCAGGTCGAGCGGCGGCGGGGGACGGCGCGTCATCCGCACCGGCGACAGGCTGATGCCGCAATTGCCGACGATCACCGTGGTGACACCCTGCGACATCTTGCAGAGCATGCAGTCGGGCCCGTGCAGCACCGCCCGGTCGTCGTGCGTGTGCGCGTCGATGAAGCCGGGTGCCAGCGCCTTGCCGGTAGCGACGATTTCGCGGTCGGCGCTGGCGCCGCCGAGGTCGCCCACCGCCGCGATGCGGTCGCCCGAGACCGCGACATCGGCCTTGAAGCGGGGTCCGCCGGTGCCGTCGAAGACAATGGTGTCGCGGATGATGAGGTCGTGGCGCTGGGTCATTGGGCGCTGCCTTCCGAAGACTCGAGCTGTTAATGCACTGACAGGGCGCGAGGACCATGCCACTCTGGCAGGAACATGCGGGTGGTCCTAGACCCGTCGGTTGTGGTGGCCGCGTTCAGAAGCCGACGTGGCGCCTCGAACCGGGTGCTTTGAGGCTGCGGCAAACGGACATGCGTCCGCCCTGGTGACGCATAGCGTGTCCGACTTCAAGAAAGGTTCGGCAGGATCCGGTGTGGACGTTCTCTCCCCGGCGGGACTGCGCAGCAGGATTGCGGCATGAGCACAAGAAGGCATCCACTAAAGCTTCCAGACTCTGTCCGGGCGGCGGCTGCCCGGCTCGCCAGGGAGGACGGCGTTTCCTCCAACCAGTGGATCACCTCGGCCGTCGCCCAGAAGATCGGTGCCGGACGGCGCCGCCCTTGCTCCCATTCGCGTACGGAAGCCAGATCGAACCTGAACCGGGCCGCGAACCCCGCCAGACGGAGGCCGAGGCGCCGGTGGATGGCACGGACGTCGGCCACCAGCGGGGGAGCTCCGTCCGCGCCGGCCCGCGCTCGCCGGTGAGAATGTCGGCGCCCGCGCGCAGCGATTCCAGCAGTTCTGATGAAACATTCACCCGCTTACCCGCGGTCATCACTCTCCTTCGGGCCAGAGTGCATGACGGCGGCGTCAGGTGTCCCCGTCACCAGCCCGTCCCGCACATCCCGCTCCACCAGCGCCGGGTCGCGCTCTGCCGGATCGCCCATGCCGCCGCCGCCCGGCAGTTCCAAAATCAGCCGGTCACCGTCCGGGATCACCTGATAGCCCTTGGTGCGCAGCACCGCGCCGGACTTCAGGCGCACGACGCCGGGCGCGCCGTCCTTGCCGCCGGCACGGCCCTTGGGCGCATGCGCCACGCGGTCGAAGATGGCGTTGACGGCAAAGGACAAATCGTCACGTGCGCCGATTTCGATCACCTGCCCCATGCCGCCGCGCGTGCGGCCCGCGCCGCCGGAATTGGGCCGCAGCTCCTTGCGCCAGAAGATAACCGGCGCAACGTTCTCCGTCGCCTCCACGGGCATGGTCCGCACGCCGGAGGGGAACGCCGTCGCGTCCAGCCCGTCGCGCCCCGGCCGCGCGCCCGTGCCGCCGGAGTTGAAGGTCGTGATCTCGAAATCCTCGATCACGGGCCGGTTGGGCCGCGCCTGCCCGGAGACCGACGCGCCGCCGCGCAAGGGCGGATTCCACAGCGCCGACGCCCCCTCCGCCGTCACCCGATCCGGCACCGCCTGATAGAGGCAGCCCATCATCAGATCGGGCAGCAGGTGGCCGATCACGTGCCGCACCGAGACGGGATAGGGACGCGGCGCGTTCAGGATGCAGCCTTCGGGGATTTTCATCCGAAACGGCTGCAAACTCGCCCAGTTGTTCGGCACCTCGGGTGCGACCACACACTTGATGCCGAAACTCGCATAGGCGCGGCAATAGGCGGGCGGGACGTTGATGCCGCGATTGGCAAGGCCGGAGGTGCCGGCGAAATCCACCTCGATTGCGTCGTCGAGGACCGTCATCGACGCCGACAGCCGCACCGGCTCGTCATAGCCGTCGGAGTAGATTTCCCCCGCGTACGTGCCTTTCGGCACGCGCGCGATCTCGGCCAAAGTCGCCGCGCGCGAGCTTGCGAAGATGAACTCCGCCAGCGGATCGAGGCTTTCCAGACTGAACTCCGCCATCATCTCGGCCAGCCGCCGCGCCGCAGTGTCGTTGCAGGCGCACAGCGAATAGACATCGCCTTCCAGCTCCACCGGCAGGCGGGAACCGGCGCGGATGAAATCGAAGAACGTATCGTTCGGCCGCCCCTGATCGAAGCACTTCACGATCGGGATGTAGAGCCCTTCCTCGAATACCGAGCGGCCCTCCGGCCCCATCCCCAACCCACCCACGTCGATCACGTGCGCGGTGTTGGCGAACAAGCCGACGATGCGGCCCTCGAGGAAGGCCGGCGTGACCACCGTCAGGTCGTGCAGATGGCCGGTGCCGAGCCAGGGGTCGTTGGTGATGTAGTGATCGCCGGGGCGCATCGTATCGGCGGGGAATTTGCGGAGGAAGTGCCCTACGCTTTCCGCCATCGAGTTGACGTGGCCCGGCGTGCCGGTGACGGCCTGCGCCATCATCCTGCCTTGCAAATCGAACACGCCCGCCGACAGATCGCCCGCCTCGCGCACGGTGGTGGAGAAGGCGGTGCGGATCATCACCTGCGCCTGCTCCTCAACCACCGCGATCAGGCGGTTCCACATCACCTGACGCTGGATCTGCGCCAGCGCGCTCTCAGTCACCGGAGCGTTCATGCCCGCACCATCTCGATATAGCCGAACTGATCGAGCCGCGCCGCCCAGCCGGCTGCGACCAAAGTTGAGGTCTCGTCCTCGGCGATGATCGCCGGCCCCTCGATCCGCGCGTCCGGGCGCAGCGATGCGCGCTCGAACACCATCCAGTCGCTTTCGATCCCGGTCGCGGTGTCGCGCACGCGCTGCGTGCGCGCCGCTCCTGCCATCCCGCCGCGCGGCGGCTCGGGGCGCGCATCGTCCGCGTGCGGTTCGGTGGCGATCTGCACGGCGAAGCTCAGCACCTCCACATCCGAGCCGGGCACAGGCCGGTCGTAGAAGCGCGCATAGGCCTCGTCGAAGGCGCGGCGAAGCAGGATCGCATCGTCCCCGGTCAGCACGTGCCCAGGCACCGGGACCTGTATCTCGTGGCCTTGGCCGACATAACGCATATAGGCAAGCCGCGTGCGCGAAGTCGGCGCGCCGAAGCTGCCCTGGCGCACGACCTCCTCGGCCTCCTGCTCCATCGCGTCCAGAACCGCGTTCACCGCGCCGATGTCGAGCGCGGAGAGGCGCTGGTAGAGGCTGCGGACCACCTCGTAGGCCACGGGCGCGCGCAAGAAGCCGATCGCGCTGCCCACTCCGGCGCCCGAGGGAACCAGCACGCGCGCGATCCCGATCTTCTCGGCGATGCGGCAGGCGTGCACCGGCCCGCCGCCGCCGAAGGCGATCAAGGTGCGCCCTTCCTGCGTTTTGCCCGATTCCACCGCGTGCACGCGCGCGGCGTTCGCCATGTTCTCGTCCACCATCTCCACCACGCCGACGGACGCCATCTCGGGCGCGAGCCCGAGCCGTTCGCCGACCCGCGCGGCAATCGCCGTCCGAGCGGCCAGCGGATCGAGCGGCAAGCGCCCGCCGGCAAAGCGCGCCGGGTCGTAGCGGCCGAGCAGCAAGTTGGCGTCCGTCACCGTCGGCTCGGCGCCGCCGCGCCCGTAGCAGGCGGGCCCCGGCTCGGCCCCGGCGCTGTCGGGGCCGACGGTGATGCGCCCCATCGCATCCACGCGCGCGATGCTGCCGCCGCCGGCGCCAATCTCCACCATCTCGATCACCGGGATTCGCAGCGGCAGGCCGGAGCCCTTCTTGAACCGGCCGACGCGCGCCACCTCGAAGCTGCGCGCCGTCTGCGGGCGATAGTCGTCTATCAGGCAAATCTTCGCCGTGGTGCCGCCCATGTCGAACGAGAGCACCGAGCCGAGGCTGCATTGGCGGGCGATGTGGGCGGAAAACAGGGCGCCGCCGGCGGGCCCGCTTTCCACGAGCCGGATCGGGAAGCGGCACGCGGTGTCGATCGTGGTCAGGCCGCCTCCCGAGAGCATCAGGAACACGGGCGCCGCGAGCCCGAGTTCGCGCAGCTCCGTCTCTAGCCCGCGCAGATAGCGCGCCATCAGCGGCTGCACATAGGCATTGGCGACGGTGGTGGAGAACCGCTCCCATTCGCGCATCTCGGGCGAGACATCGGACGAAATCGACACCGGCAGGTCGGGCGCGAGTTCCGCAAGCACCGCCCGGGCACGCTGCTCGTGCGCCGGGTTGACAAAGGAATGCAGGAACCCGATCGCCACGCTCTCCACCTGCTCGCGCCGCAGCACGCCTACGGCCTCGCGCAGCGCCGCATCATCCAACGGCAGGAGCACGCGGCCCGTGTTGTCCAGCCGCTCGGGGATCGGCAGGCGCAGATAGCGCGGCACCAGCGGTTCGGGCAGAACGATGTTCAGATCGTACTGGTCGTAACGGCTCTCGTTGCCCATCGCCAGCACGTCGCGGAAGCCCTCGGTCGTCAGCAGCGCGGTCCGCGCACCCTTCCGCTCGATAATCGCGTTGGTGGCGAGCGTCGTGCCGTGCACCACGATCGCGACCGCGTCGGGGCCGAGCCGCGCGCTCGCCAGCACGGCGCGCACGCCTTCGATCACCCCGCGCTCGGGCGCCTGCGGGGTGGTGAGCACCTTCGCCGTATGGCGGCGCCCGTCATGTTCCAAGGCGAGGTCGGTGAAGGTCCCGCCGACATCGACGGCAAGGCGGGCTCGCGCGCGCGCTGCGCTCATGTTGCAAGAAATCCGGCTCGTTGTGCGCCGTAAGTGAACCAAGCGCCGCCATGCGGGGCAACCCTGGCCGGGTCGAACCCAGCGGTCCTCGGTGCGTGCATGGACACGAGGACAGGGAGATCATCGATGCGGGCCAAGGGGAAGAAGGCAGGCTGGCAGAACGACTTACTGCTCAGCCTCCTTCGCCAAATGCGATAGCCCTGCCCCACGGGGAGGGTCAGGGGGAGGGGCCCATTACGTCCCCGCCGCGTACTTCCCGCCGATCTGCGGCGTCGGCGTTTCGAACCCCTTGTTCTGCCGATCGAGCCGCGTCTCGCGCGACCAGGTGCGGCACAGCGCGTCGCGCACGCCGATCGCGAGCTTGCCCAGCCCCTCCACCTCCAGCTCGATCCGGTCGCCGTCCATGAAGGCGCTGAGGCCGCGATGGTTGGTACCGGTGGCGAGGATGTCGCCCGGCTCCAGCGTATGGATGGCGCTCACCCATTCGATGCAGCGTGCGATGTCGTGTGCCATGTCGCTGGTGCTGAAATCCTGCTTCGTTTCCCCGTTCACCGAAAGCCGCACGCGCAGTTTCATCGGGTCGTCGATCTCGTCGGCGGTGGTGATCCACGGCCCGATCGGCGCGAACGTATCGCGCGACTTCATCTGGAAGAACACGTTTCCGGGGGGCGGCAGCCCGCGCGCCGAGCCGTCGATGAAGTTCACATAGCCGAACACATGGTCCATCGCCCGCGCGCGCGGAACCCGTGTCGCGCGCTTGCCGATCACCACCGCAAGCTCCGCCTCGCCCTCGAAGATGGTCGCCGGCACATCGGGCAGCACCATCGTCTCGCCCGGCCCGATCACCGCGCTCGGGGCCTTGTGGAACGCGTTCAGCGGGGCGGGTTCGGCTCGTGTGCCATCCTCCATGTAGTTCACCGCCATGCAGACGATGCTGCCCGGCTTCGGCAGCGGCGCGCGCAGCGTCACCTCATCGAGCTTGCGGCCCTTGGCGCCGCGCTCGGCATCGCGCAGCGCGGCGGCGAAGTCGTCCCAGCGCGCGATCAGCTTCGGCATCAGCTCACGCCGGTCGGCATGGCCGATGCGCGCGGCCACCAGGTCCGTCACGTCCACCACCGTCGCGCCCGCCAGCACGCCCAGCCGGTAATTGTCGAAATGCAGGATCTTCATGGATGGCTCCTCCCGTTCGCGGGGCGGCCCCCGCTTTCGCCCGGCCCGCCCCCTTTGTAAGCTCGCCCCGACCAGACGAAGCGGAGGACGAAGTGGCCAAGAAAGTCACGTTCCCGATCGAGGCGTCGCACATCATGATGTTCGCGCGCTCGGTCGGCTACACCAACCCCCTTTATGAGTCGGGCCTGATCGCGCCTCCCACCTTCGCGCAGGCGGTGGCGCAGTTCGACCCCGACTATCATCTGCGTCCACAGCAGCACGAAAAGTGGTTCGGTTCCGGCAAGAAGCCTTCCGGCCTCACGGAACGCCCGAAATCGTTGGGCGGCCTTCATGCCGAACAGCATTTCGAATACCGCCGCCCGCTGCGCCCGGGCGACGTGCTCACCGTCGAGTACCGCGACGGCGAGACCTGGGAGAAGGACAGCAAGCGCGCGGGAAAGCTGAAATTCCGCGAACGCATCGCCGAATACCGCGACCAGACGGGCGAGATCGTGCTGATCGCGCGCAGCGTCGGCGTGACCACCGAACGCCCGGTTTCGCAGGATTAAGGGGAGAGAGGGCGATGGCACTCAAGGCAAGCGCGCTAAAGGTCGGCGACAGCTACACCGAGCGGCTGGTGGAGGATCTCTCCCGCACGCAGCTCGTGATGTACGCGGGCGCCTCGGGCGACTACAACCCGCTGCACACGGACGATCTCTATACGAAGGAGATTGCGGGCTACCCAGGCGTGTTCGCGCACGGGATGCTGACGATGGGCATGACCGGGCGGATGCTGACCAACTATGTCGGCGATGGACGGCTGACCAAGTTCGGGGTGCGCTTCACGAACCAGGTCTGGCCCGGCGACACGCTGGACAGCACGGCGACGGTGAAGGCGATCAAGGACGCCGCGCACGGACAGAAGCTCGTCGAGCTCGACGTTGTCACGGTGAACCAGGACGGCAAGGAGGTGGTACGCGGCTACGCTGAGGCAGTGATTGATCCGTAGTAGATCGCGTCAGTGTTGTTTGCCATTGCGACGCCCGCGCAGCAGGTCGAAGCAATCCCCCGTCCGCAGGAGATTGCTTCGCACCGCTTCGCGGTGCTCGCAATGACAAGCCTGGTCTTAGGACCAGTCCGTCACCCGGACCCCACACGCGCAGATGCACCAACCTGCGGCGTGCGCCCCGGCCGCGCCAAGTAAAGAAACAAGAACCCCGCCAGCGGGATGACCACATCCATCCACAACAGCAGCCCCGAATTGCCCGCCGCGTAATTGCCATTCACCATCATCTGATAGATATGCCCGCCCGCCGCGCCGAGCAACAGCGCGGCCGGCCCCACCACCGCGGCGACACGCAGCTCATAGCCGCCGCGCCAGGCGAGAAAGCCCACCAGCGAAAAACCGAGGCTCGCGAACCCGAGCTCGGTCTGGAACGGGCTGTCCGCCCAGCCGATGAAGCGCGCCGACATCGCGCCGAAGAACACGTGGTAGATGAAATTCACTAGATAAAGGCAGCCGACCGGGAACAGCGCGTAATAGGCGAGCAGCCGCTCACTGGCGTCCACCGGTCCGCGCCGGTAGCGAACGGCGATGGAAATGGCCGCCGCGATCAGGCCGATGACGAAGAACTCGAAGCCGAACTCGCCGAGCACGAAGCCGATCAGCGCGGCCATGCATCTCCCCCCTGTATGCAGGTGGGAATACTGCCCAACCCGGCCGAGATTCGTGCAGTGAAAACCGCTGTATCGCCCGGCGCGTCCTGTCCGGCTTCAGGCGGCGGCGACGGCGAGCCTCGTGGTGCCGGAGATGCGCGCGTGCACCGCCTCGGCGAAGGCCTCCAGGATGCGGCGCGAAAGCGCGTCGGTCTGATAGTCGTATTCGGGATGCCACTGCACACCGATGGCGAAACCGCCTGCGTTCGGCACCCGCACCGCCTCGATCGTCCCGTCCGGCGCGAAGCCCTCGGCGACCAGGAGCGGTGCGAGCTTGTTCACGCCCTGATTGTGCAGCGAATTGACCGCTATCTCGGTTTTCCCCGCGAGCCGGTGCAGCCAACTACCCGGGACCACGCGCACGCTGTGCGCCTTGCCGACCCGCACCTTATGCGAGGGCTGCATCGGCGTGGAGTGGTCCAGCCGGTCCGGCAAGTCCTGCAATCGCTGATGCAGGCTGCCGCCGAGCGCGACGTTGAGCTCTTGGAACCCCCGGCAGATCGCCAGCACCGGCACGCCCTCGGCCACCGCGGCGCGGATCAGCGGCAGGGTGGCGGCATCGCGGGCAGGGTCCTCGGGCGTGCCTTCGGGGTGCGGCGGGCCGCCATAGAGGCTGGGCTGCACGTTGGAGCGGCTGCCCGTCAGGATGATGCCGTCGAGCCGGCTGAGTAGCGTCTCGGCGCAGGCCGCCGTGCCGCTCGCCGGGATCAGCACCGGCACCCCACCGATCACCTGATCGACCGCGCGCACATAGGTATCGGACGCGGCATGGTTCGGCATCCCGAACGCGCCGAATTGTTTGGTGCAGCAACTGATCCCGATCAGCGGTTTCACGGCCCGGCCCGACCTCCTGACGGCGAACATCCACCATCACTGTGACCGAAACAAGACAAACCTAGCCTCCGCCGCCGCGATTCGGGCTGAGCGTCATCGGCGCCACCGGCGCGAACAGGCTCTGGTCGATGCTGACGCCGGTCTTCACGTCGCTCAGTACGACGGTGGTACGCTGGCCCTGGGCGTCGATGACCGTCCATTGCCGCAGCGACCACGGATCGTCCGCGAAGGTGAGCGTCAGGCTCCCCTCGGAGGGCGCGTCGCTGCGGACCAGCGTGATCTGCGCCTGACCCGGCAGCTGGCGCACGTCCGTCACGGTCAGATCGTCGCCCTGCAACCTGATCTGGTCGGCGAGCAGGATGCCGAGCGGCGTCTGCCCCGTGGGGATCGAGGAGGTCTGGCCGAGCTCCGAATCGCGGAACAGCACCATCCCGTGCCCGGCCACCAGCAACAGCGGACTCGGCGGATCGTACTGGAAGCGCATCCGCCCCGGCCGGTCGAGCCAGGCGGTGCCGTGCGTGATCACGCCGTTGGGCGCGATCTGGGTGAACCGGGCCTCGAGCGTGCGGACCGAGTTCAGGTATTGCTGCGCCTCGGTCACGATCCGCGCGCTGTCCTGCTGCGCCGCCGCGGGGGCCGGCGCGGGCGCCGCGAGCGCCCATCCGGTCGGCAGCGCGAGACCCAGTCCCAACAGCAGCGCGGCGGCTTTCCCCATGGCCCGCATGTGGCACGCCGGCGGCGCGTTTTGCACTCCGTGGCGGGATGGCGGCCATGTGCCGCGCGCTATTCGTCGTAGGCGACCAGCGCCTCGCAGGGCACGTCCAGCCGCGAACGGCCCTTGAGGAATGTCAGCTCGATCAGCGCCGCCGCCGCCGGCACCACCGCCCCCACTTTCCGCAGCAAAGCGATCCCGGCCGCCATCGTGCCGCCAGTCGCGAGCAGATCGTCCACCACCACGACGCGCTGGCCCGGGATTACAGCGTCGGCCTGGATCTCGATTCGGTCGGTGCCGTATTCGAGCGCGTAGTCGAGCCCGGTGGTCGCGCCGGGCAGCTTGCCGGCCTTGCGGAGCATCACGAAGCCGCAGCCGAGCTTGAGCGCGAGCGGCGCGGCGATCAGGAAGCCCCGGCTCTCCACGCCCGCGAGCAGGTCCGGCTGGAACGCCCGCACCGCCTTGGCCATCCGCCCCATCGCCACCTGCCAGGCATCGGCATCCCGGAGCAGGGTGGAGATGTCGTAGAAAAGTATGCCGGGCTTGGGGAAATCCGGGATCGCGCGGATATGGTCTTTCAGGTCCATGGGCGGTCCTTGCTGTGCTGCCCGCTTTAGGGCGGGACGGAGGCGGCGCGCAATGTCGGCCGCGCCGCCTTGACAGCGGCGCGATCAGTGAGGATCGGAACTCCTATCTTGCGCCTCGAACCCGCCCCCGCCGCGCTGCCGCCCGGCCAGCGCATCTATGCCATCGGCGACATCCACGGCCTCAGCGCGCGGCTCGCGGCGCTGCACGCGGCAATCGCCGACGACCTTGCCCGTCGCCCTGCGGCGGCCCCGCTCATTCTGCACATCGGCGATTACGTGGACCGCGGGCCGGACACGGCGGGCGTGATCGAGATCTTGCTGCGCGGCTCGCCCGTGCCGGGCGTGCCGATGGTCAACCTCAAGGGCAATCACGAGCAGACCATGATCGAGGCGCTGGCCGGCGACCGTGCCGCCGGCACCGATTGGCTGTTCCACGGCGGCAAGCCAGCCTTGGAGAGCTACGGCGCCGACCCCGAGGGACCGCGCGAGGCCTGGGCGGAGCGCGTGCCCGCAGCGCACCGCGCGTTCCTGAGCGGGCTCGTCCTGTGGCACCGCGCCGGGGGCTACGTGTTCGCCCACGCCGGCATCCGACCCGGCGTGGCGATGGAGAAACAAAGCCCCGACGACCTCATGCGGGTACGCCAGCCCTTTCTCTACACCGATCAGAACCTCGGCGCCGTGGTGGTACACGGCCACACGCCAACCAAGGCCCCCGTGGTGCGTGCCAACCGGATCGGCATCGACACCGGCGCAGTGTTCGGCGGGCCGCTGACGTGCCTCGTGCTGGAGGACGACCGGATGGGCTTCCTCGTCGCGTAACGGCCCGTCGGAAAACGCAGGGCCGGCGCGACGATTTGCCTTCGCTCCGCCACCGTGGAGGCTGCTAGGTCCATGCCCCCCACGCCAAAGAGGCTTCGCGTGTCAGCCGCCGCCCCATCCATCGCGGCCCGCCCGGATGCCGGCGCGACACAAGCGCTGCGTCTGCGGCAGCGCGCGATGTTCGGAGCGCTCTGCTTCGTCTGGGGCACGACCTGGCTCGCCATGAAGGTCGGCATCGCCACGGTCTCCCCCGGCGTCTTCGCCGGCACCCGCTGGACGGTCGCGGGCCTGGTGTTGCTCACCGTGCGCGCCTTGCATGGCCACGCACTCGACATTCCGTTCCGCCTGCGTGGACGGCTCATTCTGTGCGCCGTGCTGATGGTCTCGCTCAATCAGGTGATCCAGCTCTACGGGCTGCGCTACATCACCGCCGGCCTCGCCGCCGTCCTGAGTTCCGCGCTGACGCCGATCGCGCTCCTGGGGTTCGCCATCGGCTTCGGGCAGGAGCGGCTGCGCTGGCAGCAGGCGGCCGGGATCGGCGTCGGCGTGATCGGCATTTTCATGCTGTTCGGGCCGAAGGCGCTCTCCGGCAATCTGAGCCTCGGGGAAGTGCTGGGCGCGCTCGGCGTGATCATCGGCACGCTCGCCTATGCGGCGGGCTCGGTGATCGCGCGACCGCTGATGCGGACGATGCCGGCCGCACACGTGGCGGCGATGACGAACCTGATCGGCGGCGGCGCGCTGCTGATCGGCTCGCTCCTGTTCGAGCCGGGGGCGTTGCGCGCCATCACCGGCGACTGGGGGTGGCCGGCATTCCTCGCCTGGCTCTACCTGTTGCTGCCCGGCTCGCTCGGGGCGACCGTGATCTACTTCCTCCTGGTGCGGGACTGGGGCGCGAGCCGCACCGGCACCTATGCCTTCGTCTCGCCGGTGATTGCGGTGGCGATCGGCCTCTGGCTGTTCGGCGAGCACGTGGACGCGGGCGAGGTGGTGGGCATGGCCCTGATGCTGGTTGCCGCCTTCATGGTGCTGCGCACGCGCGGGTAATCCCGCAAACATCAAATACCAGACAGAGGCTTTGCGCTGCCGCCGTTGCGCGGTAGATGTGGTAATGTAGCGCAACGAGACCTCTCAGCCCCCGATGCATTCGCGAACCGCTGACACGTCCCGGCTGTCCCGGCTGGGCGACTACACCACCACGAGCCGCGTTCTGGTCCTTGCCGTCATGGCGATCGCGACCGGCAGCTTCGGCGTCGCCTCGGCCTGGGTGCTGCTGCGGCTGATCGCGCTCGTCACCGGCATCGCCTACTACGGCGAGCTCTCGACTCGGCACGGCATCGTCATCTCGCTTGCCGTGCTCGGCAACTGGTCGATTCTTGTGCCGGTCGTCGGCTCGCTGATCGTCGGCCTGATGGCCCGCTACGGCTCGGAGAAGATTCGCGGCCACGGCATCCCCGAGGCGCTGGAGGCGATCCTGATCGGCGAGAGCCGCATCGACGCCAAGGTCACGGTGCTGAAGCCGCTGTCGTCGGCCATCGCCATCGGCACCGGCGGCCCGTTCGGCGCCGAGGGGCCGATCATCATGACCGGCGGCGCGCTAGGCTCGCTGTTCGCGCAACTCTTCAGAATGAGCGGCGCCGAGCGTAAGACGCTGCTGGTGGCCGGCGCGGCGGCGGGGATGACGGCGGTGTTCGGCACCCCCATCGCCGCCGTGCTGCTGTCGGTCGAGTTGCTGCTGTTCGAGTGGAAGCCGCGCAGCTTCATCCCGGTGCTGGTGGCCTGCATCACCGCCTCGGTGGAACGCGTTTGGCTTCTCCCGGCGACGCCGCTCTTTCCGCACGTCTCGGCGTTCCCGATCGACAGCGTCTCGCTTCTTCTGTGCTGCGCGCTCGGTATCATCTGCGGCATCGCCTCGGGCCTGCTGACCGGGCTCGTCTACGCCGCCGAGGACGCATTTGGCCTGCTGCCGATCCACTGGATGTGGTGGCCCGCGATCGGCGGCCTCGTGGTCGGGCTCGGCGGCCTCATCAACCCGTCCGCGCTCGGCGTGGGCTACGTCATCATCGACCGGCTGCTGAACGGGAACACGCCGCTCGACTGGACGCTCAAGCTCTTGTTCGTGAAGGCGATCATCTGGGCGGTCGCACTTGGATCGGGCACCTCGGGCGGCGTGCTGGCCCCGCTGCTCATCATGGGCGGCGGGGTGGGCGCCTTGTTCGGCCGCGTGCTCCCCAATGTGGGCCCGGGCGACTGGGCGCTGATCGGCATGGCGGCGACGATGGGTGGCACGATGCGCGCGCCGCTGACGGCGATGATGTTCGCTGTCGAGCTCACCGGGGACGGTCACATGGCGATCCCGCTGCTCACCGCCTGCGGCGCCAGCTACGCCTTCACTGTGCTAGTGCTCAAGCGGTCGATCCTGACCGAGAAGCTGGCCCGCCGCGGACGGCACATCACGCGCGAATACAGCGTCGATCCGCTGGAGCTCGCGCTGGTACGCGACGTGATGGTGGCGCCCGTGGAAACGGTGCCGGGGAAGATGCGCATGAGCGAGCTTATCCACTTCTTCGGCTCCGACCGCGCCACCCACAAGACCTACCCGATCGTCGACGACGTGGGCCGCGTGATCGGCCTTGCCTCGCGGTCGGACGCGCTGGCCGCGGTGGAGACCGCGCCGCACGCCGATCCGCCGCTCAGCGAGTGCCTGGGCGGCCGCGCATTTCCCACGGCGCAGCCCGACGAGCCGGTGGCGGCGCTGGTCGCACGCATGGTGCAGAGCGAGGCCGGCCGGGTGCCGGTGATCCGAGAGGACGGCAAGCTGGTCGGCATGGTGGCGCGCAGCGACCTCTTGCGCGTGCGCGCCCGCCTCTTGATGGAGGAGGAGCACCGCCAATCCTATGTCGGCTGGCGGCGGCACAAGCAGGCAGCCTGACGCGTGGCGCACGGAACGCCTCTCCCGCCTGCGGGTGAGGCGCGCGCGCAGCCGGGTGAGGGCCGCCAATGGAACGCCTTTCCTGCCTTGCGGGAGAGAGCCGGCCTGAACTTGATCCGAGGCCGGCGCGAAGCGCGCGCGCCGGGTAGGGCCGTCAGACGTCCAGCTCCTCCACGCTGCGCGCGTGCTCTTGGATGAACTGAAACCGCAACTCCGGCCGGCGGCCCATCAAACTCTCGACCAGATCGGCGGTGCGCGCCCGCTCCTCGGGCGGCGCCAGCACCTTGAGCAAGGTGCGGGTGGCTGGGTTCATCGTCGTCTCACGAAGCTGCGCCGGCGGCATCTCGCCGAGGCCCTTGAAGCGACTGACTTCCACTCTCGCGCCCGGCTTGAACTCGGCTTTGATCTTGCGGTCACGGTCGGCATCGCTCATCGCGTACACGGACTTCGCTCCCTGCGTCAGCCGGTAAAGCGGCGGCTGCGCCAGATAAAGATGCCCATGCCGCACCAGGTCCGGCAACTCGCGGTAGAAGAAGGTCATCAGCAGGCTGGCGATGTGCGCGCCGTCCACGTCGGCGTCGGTCATGATGATCACGCGCCCATAGCGCAGCTTGGCGCGGTCGAACCGCTCGCCGACGCCGCAGCCCAGCGCCTCGACCAAATCCTTGAGCTCCTGGTTCTGCCGCAGCTTCTCGGTGCTCGCCGAGGCAACGTTCAGGATTTTGCCCCTGAGCGGCAGCACCGCCTGCGTCTCGCGGTTGCGCGCTTGCTTGGCCGAGCCGCCCGCGCTGTCGCCTTCGACAAGGAAAATCTCGGTCTCGGCGGCGTTCTCTCGGGTGCAGTCGGCGAGCTTGCCGGGCAGGCGCAGCCGCCGCGTGGGCGACTTGCGGGCGGTGTCCTTGCTCTCCTTGCGCCGCAGCCGGTCCTCGGCCCGCTCGATCACGAACGCCAGCAAGTTATCGGCCGTCGCCGGGTCGCCCGCCAGGAAATGGTCGAACCGGTCGCGCAGCGCCGCCTCCACCAGCCGCGCCGCCTCGGGGCTGGTCAGCTTCTCCTTGGTCTGGCCCTGGAACTGCGGGTCACGCAGGAACACCGAGAGCTTGGCGGCCATCGGCGCCAGCAGGTCCTCGGCCGTGATCCCGGCGGCGCGCTTGTTGGCGCGGTGCTCGCCCCAGGCGCGCAGGCCCTTGAGCAACGCGGCGCGGAAGCCCGCTTCGTGGGTGCCGCCCTGGGCGGTGGGGACGGTGTTGCAGTAGCTGTGCAAGAAGCCCTCGCCCTCCTCTAGCCAGGCCACCGCCCACTCGACGCGCCCCCCCGGCTCGCCGTTCGCGGCCGGGGGCAAATCGGCCTCGCTCGCCCAGGGTTCGGAAAGCACGCGCGGGGCTTCGCCGATGTCCTCCGCCAGGCTGTCGCGCAGGCCGCCTGGAAAATGCAGCACCGCTTCGGCGGGGGTGTCGTCCCTCTTCAACAGGGCCGGATCGCAGGTCCAGCGTATCTCCACGCCGCGGAACAGGTACGCCTTCGAGCGGCAGAGCCGATAAAGTCGCGCCGGGCTGAACTGAAGGGCGCCGAAAATCTGCGGATCGGGGCGGAAGCGGATCGCGGTGCCGCGCCGGTTCTGCACCGGGCCGGCATTGACGAGCTTCGTCACCGGCTTGCCGCGCGCATAACGCTGCCGCCAAAGCGTGCGGTCGCGCGCGACTTCCACCTCCAGCGTCTCGGAGAGCGCGTTGACCACCGAACTGCCGACCCCATGTAGGCCGCCCGAAGTCGCATACGCCTTGCCGCCGAACTTACCGCCCGAATGGAGCGTGGTGAGGATCACCTCGAGCGCGGACAGGTGTTTGAACTTGGGGTGCGGATCGACCGGGATGCCGCGCCCGTTGTCGCGCACGGCGAGCCAGTTCCCTTCCTCCAGCGCCACTTCGATGAAGCTCGCATGCCCGGCCACCGCCTCGTCCATGGCGTTGTCCAGGATCTCGGCGGCGAGGTGGTGCAGCGCCGCCTCGTCGGTGCCGCCGATATACATGCCGGGCCGGCGGCGGACCGGCTCCAGTCCTTCCAGAACTTCGATGTCCTTGGCCGAATAGGTCTCCGCCTCGCGCCCAGCGCCCTTGCCGCGCCCCGGCCCGAACAGGTCGTTCATGCTGTGTTCCTGAATCCGGGCCGCACCCTACCGGGGCGGCCGCCCGCTTCGCAAGCGCAGCTCGCCATGTCGCCTCTGCTCGCAAGTCTCTGCGAGTCGCCAAGCGGCTTCTCTTCAACGCTGAACCGGTTGGTCGGGGACGCGTTGGGATCGCAATGCCCGTCCGGCGGCATGCCGGCGGACTGGTTCGGACGGAAGGAGATCAACCAACGTGAAGAAGATCATGCTGGCAACCGCGATGGCTTTCGCGCTCTCGGGCGGCGTCGCCCTGGCGCAGTCCGGCGGCGGCAACGGGCCCGCGATCGGCAACGACACCACGACCTCGTTGGGCGCGCCGAAAGGCTCGCCGGGCTACACCGCGCCCCGCTCCGAGGCGGTGCCGGGCCTGCCTGCGCAGACGCGAATGGCGCAGGAATACAACGAGCACGCCCAGCCACCCACCAACCAGAGTCCGACCGCCCCGGTTCAGGGGCCGAAGAACCCGCTGACGGGCCACACGCAGACCAACCCGTAAGCCGCGTTTACACTCAGAAATCCGGAGCGGGGGCGGGCGGCGCCTCCGCTCCTTCTGTTTTCACCGCCCCCCAGGTGCGCCGCCCCGGGCGGGGCCGTATCTAGAGGCGGCATGGCGCCCCCTCCCGACCCGGATGCCGACGCGCGGTGCAGGCTGCGGCACCACAAGCTGTTCGCCACCGCGCTGCTGCTGGTGATGGCGGCGCTGATCCTGCTTTGCTACGCGCTGCCGCCCGGGCCGGGCACGGAATGGCTGCTCGCCTCCTCGAAGGCCGGGTTCGTCGGCGGGATCGCCGACTGGTTCGCGGTCACGGCGCTGTTCCGACGCCCGCTCGGCATCCCGATCCCGCACACCGCCATCATCCCGCACGAGAAGGAGCGGCTCGGCCGCGCCTTGGGCGGCTTCGTCGCCCGCCACGTGGTGACACCCGAGGAGGTCTCGCGCGTCCTGCGCGAGCTCGACCTGCCGGGCATCGCGCACCGCTTCCTGGCCGACCCCGACCTCGCCCGCCCGGCCGCGCAGACGCTCGCCGGGATGCTGCCCCGGCTGCTCGCCTCGGTGGAGGACGGGCGCGCCCGCCGCCTGCTCGCGCGTATCGTGCCGCGCATGGTGGGCGGGGCGGCGGCCGGGCGCATCCTTGCCCGCGCCCTGCGCGGCCTCGTCGAAGGCGGTCGGCATCAGGAGGTGTTCGGCTTCATCGTCACCCAGGTGCGGGCGCTCATCACGAGCAAGGAGCAGCAGCTCCGGGCCGCGATCGAGGAGCGGGTGCGCGAGCAGGGCGGCCGTCTGGTCGGCTGGGCGATCGGCGCGTCAGTCGCCCGCCGGGTGCTGGCCTCGATCGAGGCGGAGCTCGACAAGATGAGCCCGGACGGCTCGGAGCTGCGCGAGGCGTTCGATGTCTGGGTGCGCACGGAGATCGCGCGCATGGAGGAGGATCCGGCGCGTGCCGCCGAGATCGGCGCCACTATCCGCCGCGCCGCTGGGCACCCGGCGCTGATCGCCTGGGCCTGGGACGTGTGGGGCCGGCTGCGCGGCGCGCTGGAGGCAGACGCCACGCGTCCGAGCGGCCACACGGTCGCGGTGCTGGAAAGCGCGCTCGGCAATCTCGGCACCTTGCTCGAGACCGACCCCGCGGCGCGGCGGCGGCTGGAGGTGGCGGTGGAAAGCCTGGTCGCCTCGGTGATGCCGGCGGCGCAGGCGCGCATCGCGGTGTTCATCGCCGACGTGGTGGGCAATTGGGACACCGCCACGATCACCGAGCGGCTCGAATTGCGCGTCGGCAAGGATCTGCAATTCGTGCGCGTCAACGGCACCTTGGTGGGCTTCCTGGTGGGCGGGGCGCTCTATGCGATGCTGAAGGCGCTGTTCGGCTGGGGCGCGTTCTGAGCTCCTTCCATCGCGGCCGGGCCAAGCCCAGTCATGACGCGTAGAATTGGGAAATATTCGGAACCCGACAAACAGCGCGCCACCACCGGCTTGCATCCTCGCCCCGTCTCCCCTTGTCTCCATCCGCGATGATGCGCCTCTCCGTCCTCGACCAGTCGACAATCGTCACCGGCCGCGCCCCGGCGCAATCTATCCGCGAGAGCCTGGCACTCGCCCGCCACTGCGAGGCGCTCGGCTATGCGCGCTACTGGGTTGCCGAGCACCACAACACCCACAGTATCGCCGGTAGCGCGCCGGAAGTGCTGCTCGCCGCCCTCGCGGCCACTACTAGCCGCATCCGGCTCGGGAGTGCCGGGGTGATGCTGCCGCACTATTCCGCGTTGAAGGTGGCCGAGCAGTTCCGGGTGCTGGACGCGCTCGCGCCGGGGCGGATCGACCTCGGCGTCGGCCGCGCGCCGGGATCGGATCAGCGCACCGCCTTCGCGCTCAACCCGCTCGCCGACACGGCGGCCGACAATTTCCCCGCCCAGGTGCGCGACCTGCTCGCCTGGGTGCGCGGCGAGGAACTGGTGGAAGGCCATCCGTTCCGCGGCATCGTGGCGCAGCCGCAGGGACCGAGCGCTCCGGAAATTTGGGTGCTCGGCAGTTCCGATTACGGCGCGCAGGTCGCCGCCTATTTCGGCCTGCCCTACTGCTTCGCCCACTTCATCACCGACGGGCGCGGCGCCGCCGAGGCGTTCGACCTCTACCGCCGGCAATACCGGCCAAGCGAACGCCACCCGACGCCGCATCCGGCGCTTTGCGTATGGGCGGTCGCGGCGGAGACCGAGGCGGAGGCGGCCCGCCTGTTCACCTCGCGCGAATTGCAGCGCATCCGCCGCGATCACGGCGTGTTCGCGCCCCTGCCCACGCCTGAGGAGGCGATGGCCGAGCACTACAGCGAAGGCGACCGGCTGCGGATCGAGCGGCTGCGCGCCCGCTCCATCTACGGCACGGCGGCGATCGCCGGGGCCAAGCTGCGCGCGCTCGCCGCCGAGCACGGGGTAGAGGAGATCGCGGTGCTGACGACGGTGCACGACCCGGAGGCGCGGAGACGCTCCTACGCGCTGCTCGCCGCCGAGTTCGGCCTAGGTGCGGAACAGGTCGCGCGGGCCGCGGAATGAGCCGCGCGCGCGCCAGACTTGATACTTGTACGCACCCCACGCAACGACCGCGGCGATCACCGCCACCGGCAGCAGGATCGCGATCGCCCACACCAACAGCCAGAGCAACGCGGCAAGAATCACCAGCCCTCCGGCCACCACGGCGACCGTCACCGCGATGGCGACGATCCGCGCCATCAGCGGCGCGGTCTGCGGCGGCGGGAAACTCCCGTCCGGCCGCATGTCGATGATCGGGGGATCGCGGTGGCTCATCACAGCGAATTGGCGCGCCGGTGCGGGCGCTTCAAGGCGGGCCGATGCTGAGCGCGAGCCTCGCTCTTGTCGCGGCGGCGGGCCTGCTCGGCCTCGTGCTGATCCTGCTGCACGGCCTGCGGAAATGGACAACGGCTGCACGGCTCGGCCTGTTCCACGCCGTCCTCGGCGCGGGCGGCACGGCGCTGCTGATCGCTGCGCTGGCGGCTTCGCCTGCCCGCGGCGCGGCGGCGGGCGCCGGCGGTTTCGGCCGCGCCGCGTCCTGGTTTCTGCTATTCGCCTTTCTCGCGGGCCTCTCTATCTGGCGCGCGCGCCGTCGGGGCCGTGCCGAGACGCTGCTCTTGATCGGCATCCACGCCACGCTTGCCGTGTTCGGTATCGTCTTTCTCGCCACCTACGTGGCCGCCCCGTGAGGCACGGACGCCACATTCATCGTCATTCCCGCGCAAGCGGAGATGACGGGTAACAAACCATCATAAGACGCACGGAGTGCCGGCATGAAACTTGGCCTTTTCCTCAACACCCAGTTCCGCGAGGGCGCGGACGTGCGCGCCCACATCCCCGACCTCCTCGCCCAGGTCCGCGCGGCGCGTGAGGCGGGGTTCGCCTCGCTCTGGCTGCCGCATCACTACCTCACAGCACCGATGCAGATGCTCCAGCTCGCGCCGCTCACCGCCTTCCTGCTGCACGAGGCGCGCGGGATGCAGGTCGGACCGGGGATCCTGATCCTGCCGCTGCTCAACCCCGTGCACGTCGCCGAGGAAGCCGCCACCTTCGAGGCGCTGACGGACGGCAATTACGTGCTCGGCGTCGGTCTCGGCTACCGCGAGGGCGAGTTCAACGCGTTCGGCGTGCCGCTTTCCGAGCGCGCGGCGCGCTTCACCGAGGCGGTGGGCCTGATGCGCCGCCTCTGGGCCGAGCCCAAGGTGACGCACGAGGGCAAATTCTACGCAGTGCGCGAGCATGGACTCAGCCTGCGCCCGCGGGGCGGCAAGCTGCCGGTGTGGATCGCGGCACAGGCCGAGCCCGCGATCCGCCGCGCCGCCCGCTTGGGCGACGCATGGCTGATCGTGCCCTCCTCCACGCTGACCGAGGTGGCAGCGCAGATGCGCCTGTATCGGGCGGCGCTGGCCGAGCACGGCCGCCATCCCGACTGCTTCCCGATCGAGCGCGAATGCTATGTCGGCGCGCGCAACGCGACCGCAATGGAGGAATGCCGCGGCCCGCTCGAATACAAATACGCCGCCTATGCGTCCTGGGGATTACGCGGTAGCACGCAGATGCCGTTCGAGGATTTCGCACGCGAACGCTTCATCATCGGCGACGCGGAATCGGTCAAGGACCAGATCGCCGACTACCGCGACACGCTCGGCGTCGATCACATGATCCTCCGCGTCCAATGGCCCGGGTTGCCGCAGGAGGCGGCGCTGAAGTCGATCGAGCGGTTGGGGAGAATCTTTGCGTAGGGCGGGATAACCGCAGCGTTCCCGACATCATTTGCTCGTCAGATCACATCCGCCGGCCGCAGCTCGCAACACTCCGCCATCTCCGGCGCTTCGAGTTGCACCGTCGCGTGGCCGATGCCAAAGCGCGTGCGCGCCTGCTCCTGCACCAACGCGAGCAGCGCGCCGTCGCCCCCGGCATCCGCGCGCACGAGATGCGCGGTCAGCGCCGTCTCCGTCGTGGACAGGCCCCAGATGTGCAGATCGTGCACCTCCGTCACGCCGGGCAGTCCGTGGAGCCAGAGCAGGACCGCCTCGGCGTCGATCCCCTCCGGCACCGCGTCGAGCGATAGGCTGACCGATTCCTGGAGCAGCTCCCAGGTGCTAGCCACGATCACCGCGCTTAGGATCAAACTCACCGCCGGATCGAGCCGCAGCCACCCGGTCAGCGCAATGACGATGCCCGCCACCGCGACTCCCGCCGACAGCGCCACGTCGGCCGCCATGTGGGTGAAGGCTGCGCGCAAATTCAAATCGGAGCGCCGCCCAGCCATCAGCAGCCAAGCGGAAACCCCGTTCACCACAATCCCCGCACCGGAAACCGCCGCGATCACAAATCCCTCGGTCGGCGTCGGCGCGACCAGTCGCCACGCGGCATCGAGCGCGATCGCCCCGGTCGCCACCAGCAGCAAGACCGCATTGCCGAGCGCAGCGAGCACCGAGGCGCGCCGCATCCCGTAAGTGAACGCGGCCGTCGGGCCGCGGCGCCCGAGCCGCAGCGCCGCCAGCCCGCCCAGAAGGCCGGCGACATCGCTCAGATTGTGCCCGGCATCGGCGAGCAGCGCGGTGGAATGGATGTAGAGGCCAAAGCCGGCCTCGATCAGCACATAGGCGAGATTGAGGCCCGCCCCGATCGCGAACGCACGGCTCGCTCCCGCCGCCGGAGCGGGCGAAAGGTGGGCGTGGTCGTGGGGGTCATGGGGCATTGCCGGCGGGCCGTCAGCCTAGCGTCCGCCGGCGGGAACGATGATCGAATGCGCGTGGCCTTGGATCAGAACCCCTCGCGCTCGATCCGCTTGCGCTCCAGCTTGCGGGCCCGGCGCACCGCCTCGGCCGCCTCGCGGGCGCGGCGCTCGGACGGCTTCTCGTAGTGCCGCCGCAGCTTCATCTCGCGGAAGATTCCCTCCCGCTGCATCTTCTTCTTCAAGGCCTTGAGGGCCTGATCGACGTTGTTGTCGCGAACGAGAACTTGCACTTGGCCGCCTTCTCCTTTCGTCCGGGGCGCGCCCGCAGCCCGGGCGCAGGCATCTAGCCTCGCGCCGGGTGCCCGGGCGAGGGACGGCGGCTATAACACGGGCCTGAGCCGTGCGAAAGCCGGCGCGACGACCATATCGGAGGACGCATGGCCATCCTCAAGATCGCCCGCATGGGCCACCCGGTCCTGCTCCAGCGGGCCGATCCGGTGCCCGATCCGGGGGCACCGGAAATCCGGCGGCTGGTGGCTGACATGATCGCGACGATGGAGGACGCGCCCGGCGTGGGCCTCGCCGCCCCGCAGGTGCACGTACCCTTGCGGCTGTTCGTGTTCCGCGTGCCCGAGGAGCGCAAAAGCGGGGACCCCGACGACCGGCAGATGCCGAACAGCGTGGTCATCAATCCCGAGCTCGAGTTGCTGACCGAGGAGCGCGTGCTGCGCTGGGAAGGGTGCCTGTCGATCCCTGGTCTGCGCGCAGCCGTTCCCCGCGCCCCGCGCATCCGCTACCTCGGTGTCGATTGCGACGGCAATCCGGTGGGCGGCGAGGTGACGGGCTTCCACGCCGGGGTGGTCCAGCACGAATACGACCATCTTGACGGGATTCTCTACCCGATGCGGATGACCGACTTCCGCCTGTTCGGCTTCACCGAGGAGCTGATGCGCGCGGCCGCCGTGAACGCTGACCGGAGCTGATGCAGGCCCCGGAGCGCAGCGCCGAGCGCGATGCGGCCATCGCGGCGCTGCTGCCGAACGTGCCGTTCGACGGCTGGACACACCGCGCGCTACGCGCGGCACTCGCCACGAGCGGACAATGCCCCGACGATGCCGAGCTGCTGTTCCCGGGCGGCGCATCCGACATGGTGGAAGCCTGTTTCGATTGGGTCGACCGGCAGATGGAAGCGGCCGCCGCCGCCGACCCCACGCTTGCCGGGCTGCGCGTCTCGCAGCGCGTGCGGGCGGTGATCACGCTCCGCCTGCGCCAGATGCGCCCGCACCGCGAGGCGATGCGCCGAGCGCTTTCCTTGCTCGCGCTACCGCACAACGCGCCGCGCGCGGCGGCGATTACGGCGCGCACTGTCGATGCGATCTGGCGCGCCGCCGGCGACAGCGCCGCGGATTTCTCGTGGTATACGAAGCGCGCCCTGCTTGCCGGGGTGTGGAGCGCGACCCTCCTTTACTGGCTGTGCGACACGACCGAGGAGGATGCCGCGACACTCGCCTTCCTCGACCGCCGCCTCGCCGACGTGCGCCGCATCGGCAAGGCCCGCAGCCGCCTGGAGCGTCTGATGCCGTGGCGGCGCGGTGAGGGGAGCTACGCCGGATAGCCGGCCGGATTGGCCTCGCGCCACGCATAGGCGGTGCTGACGATCTCCTCCAGCCGCGCGAACCGCGGCGTCCAGCCGGTCTCGCGGCGGATGCGCTCCGACGCGGCGACCAAAATGGCTGGATCGCCGGCGCGGCGCGGCGCGAATTCGTGCGGTACAGGGCGCCCGCCGACACGCGCCACGGCGTCGATCACCTCCAGCACCGAATAGCCGTCGCCGTTGCCGAGATTGTAGGTCACGCTCCGCGTGGCGAGCTGATCGAGCGCCAGCAGATGCGCCTCGGCGAGGTCGGCGACATGCACATAGTCGCGGATGCAGGTGCCGTCCGGCGTCGGATAATCGTTGCCGAACACCTGAAGCGCGCCGCGCCGTCCCAGCGCAGCGTCGATCGCGAGCGGAATGAGGTGCGTCTCCGGCCGGTGGTCCTCGCCGATGCGTCCCTGCGGGTCGGCCCCGGCAGCGTTGAAATAGCGCAGGCACGCGCTGTGCAGCCCGTGGATGCGCTCGGCCCACAGCAGCGCGCGCTCGATCATCAGCTTGCTCTCGCCATAGGGGGAGCCGGGATCGAGCCGTGCCGTCTCGTTGAGCGGCACCACCTCCGGCGCGCCGAACAGGTTGGCGGTGGAAGAGAGGACAAAGCGCGGCACCTTGTGGCGCACGCACCCCTCGATCAGCCGGATGCCGTTTGTTCCGTTCTCAATCAGATAGCGGAACGGCTGCGCCATGCTCTCACCGACCAGCGACAACGCGGCGAAATGCAGAACCCCGTCCCAGCCGCCTTCGGCGAGCGTCGTCTCGACCGCGCCGGCATCCGCCAGATCGGCCACAATCAGCCGCACGCCTTCCGGCAGCGCCGCACGGTGGCCCTGACGCAGGTTGTCGAACACGACGACCTCGTGCCCGCGTTCGAAGAGCGCGAGAACGACATGGCTGCCGACAAATCCGGCGCCGCCCGTGACGAGAAGCCGCATGAATATCTCTCTTAGGCGTTCGCGGCCTTGGGCTGAAGCCGCTCAATCGAGGCCGCGATCAGCAAGGCCAGCGCCTGCACGGCCGAGTAACACCAGATGGCGCCAGCCGGACCGAACCCGTAGGCCCACCCGCCGATTAGCGCGAGCAGCACGAGGGGCAAGCCGTCCGACCCGCGCTCGGGCCCTGACGCGGCTGCAACATCCTGAAACTTCCCGCCATCCTCCCTAGATGCTTCCACCGCGTCGATGCGCCATTATTTATGCAATCCCCGCGCCAAACGGTTGCAAGTCACCGGCCCGCACCGCCGCGCGCACGACGCACGCCCGGGCGCCGACATATGTCACATTTTGCAACACGCTGCTGACGTCACGTTGTGTTCGGAAGCGCGCCCTCAGAACAGCGCGCGCAGCCCGAGCCACATTGCATAGATCGCCAGGAGCGAGATGCAGGAGGAGATAATCATCAGCGCAACAGCCTGGCGACGCGCACGGCGCACCGCGCGCGCCTCGTCACCCGAGGCATCGACGCGCGCCGAGAGATCGGCGGTATTGCCGCGCGATTCGGCAAGCGGCGGTTCGGCCGGAGACGCCGTGCGAAACGGCGTGATCAGGTCGGGATCCGTCTGCGCCAATCCTCGCCCCAATGTAGTGGAGGCGGGCGTGATCGCAGAACCGCCTGAGCCGGTCAACTGGCCGTGAGTTCACGCGCGTTTCGCCAGCGCGGGCGCGGTGCCGCTCGGCACCTTGTTGCACCACGCGATCCTTTAGCCTTCGCTCAGGCGCTTGCGATCAGGATCAGCACCACGCCAAGCGCCACCAGCAGCAAGCCGTTCGCCTCGGACAGTTTGATCCGCTCGCGCAGGTAGAAGTGCCCGGCGAGCAAGGTGAACAGCACCTCGATCTGGCCGAGCGCCCGCACCAGGCCAACATTGGTCAGCGAGAACGCCGTGAACCAGCAGGCCGAGCCCGCCGCCGAGGCGACGCCCACCCAGGCGGCGCGCCGCCACGCCAGCAAGGTACGGCGCAGCTCGGCGCGGTCGCGCAGCAGCAGATACCCGCCCTGCATCAAGGTTTGCAGCGCGGTGGTGGCAGCGAGCACATAAAGGGCGCGCGTGACGACATTCCCGCCGGTGATGCGGTGGGTCGCGAGCTGGATCAGCACGGCGGTGACGGCGAAGCAGAACGCTGCCGCGAGGCCGCTCAGTGCCGCCGGCTGCGCCGTCGCGCGCAGCAACTGGCGGAGCCGCAAGCCGCGCTCGCCGAGCGACAGCAGCAGCACGCCGCCGACGCTGACCAGGATGCCCGCCCAGGCCAAACCGGGCAGGCTTTGATGCAGCACGACAAGGGCGATCAGGGCCGCTTGCGCCGCCTCGGTTTTCGCGTACGCGGTACCGACCGCGAAATTCCGGAAGCCGAATGCCATGATCAGCAGATTGGTGGCGATGATCTGCATGAACCCGCCGCACGCGGCATAGAGCACCATCGGCCAGGACGGCGTGGGCAGCACGCCGCGGCCAGCCAGCGTGAATAGTGCGAGGAACGCGAGCGACGCCGGCAGCCCATAGAGAAAGCGCGTGAACCCGGAGCCGTTGACCGACAAGAGGCCGCGCAACTTGGCCTGCATCGCGGTGCGCCAGCACTGAAAAACGGCCGCCGCGACGGTCACTGGTATCCATAGGGGCATGGCGCGAGGCTAGAGTAGGGTGTCGTTGCGTCAACCCGATCAAGGAGCCGGCCGCGATGAGAACCGCGTTTGCGCTATTGCTGCTCGCGCTTTGCCTGGCCGCGCAGGCGAGCGCCGAGACGGTGCTGCAATTGTCGAACAGCGGCACCGTCTCGGTGCAGCCGGACGAGCTTGTCGCGACGTTGCGCGCCGAGGCGGTGGCGCGGACGGCGGCGGCGGCGCAGGAGGCGGTGAACGCGGCGATCGGCAAGGCGCTGGACGCGGGGCGCGGCGTTACCGGCGTGCGGAGCGAAACGGGCCGCTACAACGTGTGGTCCGCGCCGCCGCCGAACGCGCCCACCCTGGCAAGCTGGCACGCGAGCCAGGCGATTACGCTCCGAAGCGATGACGGCACTGCCTTGCTGCGGCTGGTCGGGATGCTCCAGCAGCAGGGGCTCGCGGTGGAACAGCTCGGCTGGCGCCTCTCAGAGGCGGCGGCGCGCCAGGCGCGCGGGGCGGCATTGCGCGAGGCTGTGACCGGGCTGCGCAGCCAGGCCGATGCGATCGCGGCGCTGCTCGGCCTGCATTTCGGATCATTCAAGAGCGTGCGCGTCGGCCTGCCAGAACCCTCGCCCGTCCCAGTGCCGATGCGCGCGATGGCACTCGCCGCGTCCGCCCCCCCGAACGCGGAGAGCGGCCCAGTGACGGTAGAGGCGAGCGTCAGCGCCGAGGTGGTGCTGGAAGGCGGCTCGGGGTCGCCGGCGGCGCCGGAGCCGGCCTTGCCGCCGGGCGGGAACGGACAGAAGACACCGTAAGAAGAGCCCGCCTCAGGCGCTGCCCGCTTCGCTCCGCATCTCGTGGAACACTTTCTTCGCCACCAGCAGCGCCTCGCGCACCAGCGGCAAACCGCAATAGCCGCTGAGGTGCAGCAGCGCCTCGGTAAGTTCGTCCTCGCTCCAGCCTTCGCGGCGGGCCATCCGCAAATGGATGGCAAGTTCCGCCTCGCGCCCCATCACGGTGTCGGAGATGACGCAAACCAGCGTACGCGTCTTGATGTCGAGGCCCGGGCGTGTCCACAGGCCGCCGAACACGTTCTCGACCGCGATCTCGGCGAACTTCCGCATGATCGGGTCGTCGTAAACGGTCTTGTCCACGCGCTCGGCATAAGCCTCGCCCATCAGCCGCCGCCGCATCGCGCGGCCTTGCTCCATGCGGGTCGGTGCGCTCATCGGGTCACTCCGCGATCATCTCGCCCGAGCCGCCGAACGGCTTCGGGAAATCCTTGAACTTCGGCAGCCCGTCGCGGATCGGGAGCACGCTCTCGCCGTAGTTCACGTGCAACGCGGGTGCGAACGCGAGCCCCGGGGTCGTCGCGGCAAACACGTCGATCAGGCCGAACGTCGGATGCCGGGTCATGATGTGCCCGCCGCACTCCTTGCAGAATTGCCGGTGGCTGGTCTCGGTCTTGGCGTAGGTGCCGATCCGGTCCTCGCCCTTGGTCACTTTCACCGCGTCGGGCGCCCAGAGCGAGAAGGCATTGACCGGCGAGGCCGACCAGGAGCGGCAGGACTCGCAATGGCAATACCCCATCGCCTGCGGGGCGCCCCGCACCTCGATCTCCACTGCGCCGCAGAAGCACTTGCCTTCATAGGTGTCGGCCATGTCTTCCCCCCAATTTCGGATCAGATTTCAACGACGACGTAGTCCCTATCCACCGAAACCGGCACCGTCTCCGCCATGAACGGACCCTTGGCGAGCGACTCCCCCGGTTCGACCGTGACGTTGTAGGTGCGCGCGCGGACGCTGTCTGGCTCGCACCAGGACTGGCCGGTGCGGACGTCGAACTCCCAGCCGTGCCAGGGGCAGCGCAACATCTCGCCGTTGCGGGTGAGCCGGTACTCGCCCGGCCGGTCCGCCTCCATCGCCGCGAACAGCCGGCCACGGCAGAGCGGCGCGCCCTCGTGCGGGCAGCGGTTGATCAGCGCGAAATACTCGCCGTTCACGAAGAATACGCCGATCTCGCGCCCCTGCAGGGCAACGATCTTGCACGTGCCGGGCGCGATTTCGCCCACGCTTGCGACCACATGCCGCGCCATACGCGAAGTCTCGCCTGTGCCGCCACCACTGGCAAGCGCCGCGGGAGGGTGCGTGCATGGCTTGACCGCGTGCCGGTTTCGTCGCGACGTGGCCGGATGAAGGAGCCCGCCACGCCCCGGCCCGCCGCCACCGTCCTGCTGCTGCGCGATGGGGCGGAGGGACTCGAAGTGTTCATGGTCGTCCGCCACCATCAGATCGACTTCGCCTCCGGGGCCTTGGTGTTTCCCGGCGGCAGCGTCGATCCGGGCGACGTTCGCGCGGCGGAGATACGCGGCAGCGGCGATCCGGCGGCACTCGCGCTGCGCGTGGCGGCGATCCGCGAGGTGTTCGAGGAATGCGGCGTGCTGCTGGCGCGTCCGCGCGGGCAGCCTGGACTGGTCGATGCAGCGCGTCTGCGCGCCATCGAGGCGGCGCATCGCGAGGCGCTGACGCGCGGCGCGCGCGGCATGGCGGCGGTGGCCGAAGCCGAGGGCCTGGAGCTGGCGACCGAGATGCTGACAGAATTCGCGCACTGGATCACCCCGCCGCGGGTGCCCAAACGGTTCGACACGCATTTCTTCCTCGCCCCGGCGCCGGCCGACCATCTCGCCGTGCATGATGGCACCGAGTCGGTGGATTCGATCTGGATCGCTCCCGCCCGCGCGGTGGAGGAGGCCGCGGCGGGACGGTGGAAAATTCTGTTCCCGACGCGGCTGAACCTGCTCAAGCTCGCGCAATGGCGCACGAGCGCCGAGGCGATCGCGGCGGCACGCGCCGCGCCCGTGGTGACGGTGCTGCCGGACGTCACGGTGACGCCAGCCGGCAGGATCATGCGTATCCCGCTGGAAGCGGGCTACGGCGCGGCGGAGTTCCTCGCCACCGATCCGGCGGCAATGTAAGGCTCCGCCGCCTCGCCCTACCCCAGATACTCCTTGCCCGCCGAGGACTTGCAGCAGCACGGTCGTGAGGAGAGGGTCGACCAAACTCACCCCGAAACTCATGGCGGCCAACGGCAGCGACCGCGTTCAGACGCAGAGGCCGTTCCTCAACGGCGTGCGTTGACCTGGATCAACGAGCGCTCGCGGAGGCCTGTCATCATGGTGGCTGCGGCCAATCGGCCGTACTGCCAGAGGAGACCGAGATGCCGACGATCCCTGTGCCCGTGAATCAGAACCAGCCCGCGCGAAACGTGCCAGATGCTTGGCAGGCGTTCCGCACCGAAATGGACCGGCTGTTCGACCGTTTCACCGCCGGGCTCGGCATGCCGCCGTTCAACCGGATGTTCGATGTAGCGCCGGTCACGTCGTTCGCGATGCCCGTGCCCGCGGTGGACGTGAGCGAGGACGAGACGAGCTATAAGATCGCCGCCGAGTTGCCGGGCCTTGCTGACAAGGACATCGAGGTTACGCTCGCCAACGGGCTGCTGACACTGAAGGGCGAGAAGCGTCAGGAAACGGACCAGAAGGACAAGAACTACTACCTGAGCGAGCGTTCCTACGGGATGTTCCGTCGCTCCTTCGCTGTTCCAGACGGTATCGACGCCGACAAGGCGGTCGCGCAGTTCACGAACGGCGTGCTGACCGTCACGCTGCCGAAGACGGCGGCCGCGCAGCGCGCGGAGAAGAAGATCGCGGTAAAAGCCGCCGCCTGAGAAGGGCCGGAATGCGGAGCGGCAAGCTCCGCGTTCCGGAACCTGCCATGCCTTACGAGAGGAACGAAGACCTGCCGGCGCCGGTGCAGCAAGCGCTTCCCGAGCACGCGCAGGACATCTATCGCGCGGCGTTCAACAACACTTGGCGTCGACAGGCGGCGGACCTCCTGGTCGACGAGGCGACCGCGCATCGCATCGCCTGGGCGGCGGTGAAGCGGCTATACCGCAAGGCTGGCGATCGCTGGGTGCCCAAGAGCTGGAGCCAGTAACACGCAACTCCCATCACGAAACGGGGAACTGGGAATGCCGCTTCAGCGCAACCTCCTAATCGTGATCGCCGATGGCGAACATGCCCGCTTCATCCGAGAAGCACCTGACCATGCCTTGTACACGGCGCGGACGCTCGATTCCGCGAGCGCGCATCAGCGTGACTCCGAGCTGGCGAGCGACCGTCTAGGGGCGAAGATGCACACCGGATCGACCGCGCACCATGCCGTGCAACCGCGCCACGCTCTCCACGTGCTCGCCAAGCAGGAGTTCGCGCATCTGCTGGCGGCCGAGACCAACGCGGCAGCGGAGCGCGGCGAATTCAATGCGCTCGTTATCGCCGCCCCTGCTCGCATTCTCCCGGAGATTAGGGAACGGCTCTCGCTGCAAGCACGGCAGCTTCTTCAGGGTACGCTGGCGCGGGATCTGGTGAAGACGCCCGATCACGAGCTTCAGCCGCACCTGGCGGACTGGGTGCGCCCGGTGCACCGGGCGGGATAGCTCCACGGCCCTCCGGCCAGGCCGCGCGCGCCCAGGGCGCCCACGGCTCGAAGCCGACGGGCACCCTCGATGCAGCGACCGTAGCGATGCTCAACGCGCCGCCCCCGTCCGCGCAGGCGCAGCAAGGCGGGAAGCAGCAGTCGCAAGCCCGGGCGCCCGCCGAACACCAGCGCGAACAGGAAGCGCGCGAGGGGGCGGCCACGCGGCCGGGCACCGCCGCGAGCCCGGGCTGGGCGGCGAGCGCCGCACCGAGGCAGGGCGCCGCGTCCGGCCTGACGCCCGGAAGTCTTACTGCGGGAGCGGAGCCGCTGGCACGGCGCCCAGCAGCCCGCGCGGCTGCTTCGGCTACGGCAATATGTCAAACGGTTTCAACGCCGCCACCGGACGATAGCTGCGGCCGGCGCGAAGGCGGTGCGAATAGGCATGGCGCGGTAGCTGGCGAGGTCGCGCCCGTGCGGCGCGCCCTGGGACGCCGTGGCCGCGACCCGTTCGACTGCCCGGCCGCGCAGCCCGGCAAGCCCCCCGCCGGTGCCGAACGGACTGGCGGCGAGCCCTCCGCCCGGCGGCGCCGGCAAAAAAGCGGCTGGCAACGCGGCGAGGCTGCCAGGGGCGCCGCCGCGCCAGGCCGCCATCACCTTGCGCTGATACTCTGCCCCCAAAGCGGGCGTGGCGGAATGATAGAGCGCCGCCGCGCGACCCCAGTCCCCCGTCTGCGAATAAAGATCCCGCAGCAGATGTGCCGCATAGGCCACATTGGCGAGCGGGTCGAAGGCTCGCTCGAGGGTCGGGAAGGCATCCGGGTGGTGCAGCAGGTTCACCTGCATGCAACCGACGTCGATCGAACGCGCCCCGTCGCGCTGTGCCGCCTGCACGGCGGCGATGGCCGCCGGCTTATCCGGGAAGAAGGAACCCGCGCCTTCGATATCGGCGGTCCACGGCCAGGGGGCGGCGGCGCCGCTGTCGGGGTCCCGTCGGCCGCTTTCGACCAGCGCGATGGCGCGCAAGAGGCCCGGGGGGATGCCCGAGCCTGGTTCGACGGCGGCAATCGCCGCCGCGCACGCCTCCGCACCCTCCGCCGTTAGCAGACGCACGGCCGAAGCGGCGGGCGGCGCGCGGGTCAGAACGCAAAGGGCGGCGACGAGCCCGCCCATCAGCCGGCGGCACGATCTCATGCTGATATGCTACCGGCGAGAAGCTAACGATCCGTTTATCGCGCGAAATGCTGCATTGCGAAAAAGGCCTTGCGCGCTCCGCGGGGCGGATCTATCTTGTGCATCGCAGCAATGCGGTTCGCCGCGCTGTCTGCTTTCTTGGACGTTTCCTCCCTAAACTTGGCGGTGCCGCAAGGCACCGCCTTTTTTTTCTCGGCGGCCGCTGCTTGCTTGATCTGGCGGGGCCGTCGCAAATGCCGCGAGCCGGAGCCAGCCACGATGTCCCTGATCGAGCCGATCCCCTACAGCGACTCCAAGCTGCGCCGAATCCTGTCCTCGGTGCGCACGATCGCGCTGGTCGGCGCCTCATCGAACTGGAACCGGCCCAGCTACTTCGTGATGAAGTACCTGCAGAACAAAGGCTATCGGGTGATCCCGGTGAACCCGGGGCTCGCCGGCAAGGAGCTGCTCGGCGAGGTCGTCTATGCCTCGCTGCGCGACATCCCTGGGCCTGTGGACATGGTGGACGTGTTCCGCGCCTCCGATCAGGTGGGCCCGATCGCCGATGACGCCATCGCTATCGGCGCCAAGGTGCTGTGGATGCAGCTCGGTATCCGCAACGATGAAGCCGCGGCCCGCGCCGAGGCGGCGGGGCTCGAGGTGGTGATGAACCGCTGCCCGAAGATCGAATTCGGGCGCCTGGGCGGCGAGCTGTCGTGGAGCGGCGTCAATTCCGGCATCATCAGCAGCCGCGCCCCGGTCGCCCCGAAGTCAGACTCGTCGCGCCGCGTGGCCGACGCACCGGCGCAGAACAACGGCTTCGCTTTCGAGACGCGCGCGGTCCATGCCGGCGCCGCCCCCGATCCCACCACGGGAGCGCGGATCACGCCGATCTTCCAGACCGCCTCCTACGTGTTTGAGGACGCCGACCACGCCGCCTCCTTGTTCAACCTGCACAGCTTCGGCCATATCTACGGCCGGCTCTCCAACCCGACCGTCGCCGTGCTGGAGGAGCGGGTGGCGAGCCTGGAGGGCGGGCGCGCCGCGCTCGCCGCCGCCTCCGGCCACGCCGCGCAATTCCTACTGTTCGCCACTTTGATGGAGCCGGGCGACGAGTTCGTCGCCTCGCGCAACCTGTACGGTGGCTCGCTGACGCAGTTCGGCCTGTCCTTTAGGAAGCTTGGCTGGACCTGCCATTTCGTCGATCCGCACGACCCGGAGAATTTCCGCCGCGCGCTGACCCCGAAGTGCAAGGCGATCTTCGTCGAAAGCCTTGCCAATCCGGGCGGCATCGTGGTCGATCTGGAGGCGGTGGCGCAGGTGGCGCACGCCGCGGGCGTGCCGCTTATCGTCGATAACACGCTCGCGACGCCGTTCCTCTGCCGCCCGATCGAATGGGGCGCGGATCTGGTGACGCATTCCACGACCAAGTTCCTCGACGGGCACGGCAACGCGCTCGGCGGCATCATCGTGGAATCGGGCAAGTTCGATTGGTCGCAGGGGGACCGCTTCCGCTCGCTCACCGAGCCGGAGCCCGCCTATCACGGACTGCGCTTCTACGAAAATTTCGGCGACTTCGCCTTCACTACCAAGGCGCGCGCGGTCGCGCTCCGCGATTACGGGCCGACAATGGCGCCGATGAACGCCTTCCTGACGCTGACCGGGATCGAAACGCTGCATGTGCGGATGGAGCGCCACTGCGCCAATGCCCAGCGCGTGGCGGAGTTTTTGGACGCCGATCCGCGCGTCGCTTGGGTTTCCTATGCCGGGCTGAATTCGAACCCTTATCATGCGCTCGCGCAAAAGTACCTGCCGCGCGGCGCGGGCGCCGTGTTCACCTTCGGCGTGCGCGGAGGATACGAGGCGGGGATAAGGCTGGTCGAAAGCGTGCGGCTATTCTCGCACCTGGCGAATATCGGCGACACGCGCAGCCTCGTCTTGCACCCGGCCTCCACCACCCACCGCCAGCTCACCGACGCACAGCGGCTCGCCGCGGGCGCCGGGCCGGACGTGATCCGGCTGTCTATCGGGCTCGAAAGCGCCGATGACCTGATCCGCGATCTCGATCAGGCGCTCGGCGCGTGACCGCCTATCCCGATTTTCCGAACACCGACCTGCTGGATCGCATCCCGCTCGATGCGCGCATCGTGCTCGATGTCGGCTGCGCGGCCGGCGCGCTCGGCGCCGAGTACCGCCGCCGCAATCCGCGCGCCCGCCTGCTTGGCATCGAGCAGGACCGAGAGGCTGCGCAGCTTGCCGCGCAGCGGCTCGACCTGGTCGCCAATGTCGACGTGGAGCAGGCGCCGCTGCCCTTCGCGCTGAGCGCCGGCATCGACTGCATCATCTATGGCGACGTGTTGGAGCATCTGAAGGACCCGTTCGGACTGCTCCGCCGCCACGGCGAGGCGCTGGCCGAGCACGGCACGATGCTGATCTCGGTGCCGAACGTGGAGCATTGGAGCTTCGCGGCGCGGCTGCTCACCGGCGGCTGGGACTACGAGGAGTCCGGCCTGTTCGACCGTACGCACCTCCGCTGGTTCAGCCTCGAGAGTATGCGGCGCGGGTTGGAGGCGATCGGCCTCGTGCCTTGCGACGTGCATCCACGCGTCTTCCAGAAGGAACGCGCGGAGGCGTTCGCCGCCTCGCTGAGGCCGGCGCTGGAGGTGCTGGGCGTCGATCCGCGAAGCTACGCGCAGCGCGCGGCGCCGCTGCAATATGTCTGGCGAGTGCGGCGAACGCCCGTCTCCCGCGTCATGATTGCCGCGACCATGTTGGAACCGGTGGGCGGGGTGTCCCACACGCGCGTCGTCTATCCGTTGCAGGCGATCGCGACCGATCCCGCCGTTCAGACCGTGCTGCTCGCCGACGCCAAGCTGCCGGCCGTGCCGGAGGGAATGCCGCGCGTGCTGGTGCTGCACCGCCCGGTGCTGAGCGGCGAGCGCGGCGCCGAGATGCTGGCCCGCGTGATCGCCGCCGGATGGGTGGTGGTGACGGAGTTCGACGACCACCCGGGTTTCTTCCCCGCGCTGCGCGACGAGGGCTCGCTTTCCTTCACCGGCGTCCACGCCGTGCAGACCTCTACCGAACCCCTTGCTCGGGTGTTGCGCGCGTTCAACCCGGAGGTGCGCGTGTTCCCGAACGCCACGCGTGCGCTGCCCGAGCCCCGCAACTTCGACGAGCCGGGCGTGCTGACACTGTTCTTCGGCGCGCTCAACCGCGAGGCGGCCTGGCCGCCGCTGATGAAGGTGCTGAACGAGGTCGCCCAGTGGGCGGGTGCGCGGCTGCGCTTCTGCGTCGTGCACGATCGCGCCTTCTTCGATGCGCTGGAAACGCCGCACAAGAGCTTTACGCCGACCTGCGACCACGACACCTATCTGCGGCTCCTCTGCGAATCGGAAATCTGTCTGATGCCGCTCGCCGACACCGAGTTCGACCGCGCCAAATCCGACCTGAAATTCGTCGAGGCCGGCGCTTGCCGCGTCGCGCCCCTGGCGAGCGACATTGTGTACGGCGCCAGCATCGAGGACGGACGCACCGGCCTGCTGTTCCGCGACGCCGAGGAGCTGCGGGCGCGGCTGCGGCGCCTCATCGCCATGCCGGAGCTGGCCCGTACGCTTGCCGATGCCGCGCGCGCGTATGTCGCGGCGGAGCGGATGCTCGCCTATCAGGTGGCCGACCGGATCTGCTGGTATCGCTCGCTCTGGGCACGGCGCGAAGCGCTGACGGCCGCCGTGCGGGAACGCCTCGGCGGCGCCGCGGCGCAACCGGCTTCCGCCGCTTAGGACTACAGGGAGGGCTCCATGACCGACCGCCGTGTCAACGCCGATCTCGATGCCGCCCTGGCCGACGCGAAGCAGGCCTATGTTGCCCGCAACCCGAAGAGCCTCGCGCGCCATGTGGAGGCGGCTGCGGTGATGCCGGGCGGCAACACCCGCACGGTGCTTCATTACGATCCGTTCCCGGTAGCGATGGAAGCGGCCGAGGGCTGCCGACTGCGCGACATGGACGGGCACGAATACATTGACTTCCTCGGCGAATACACCGCCGGCATCTACGGCCATTCGCACCCCGTGATCCGCGCGGCGTTGGAAACGGCGCTCGGCGGCGGGATCAATTTCGGCGCACACAATCTCTTGGAGGCGCGGTTCGCCCGCGCGGTGTGCGACCGTTTCGGGCTGGAGCGGGTCCGCTTCACCAACTCGGGGACCGAAGCGAACCTGATGGCGCTCTCGCTCGCCCGCGTGTTCACCGGACGGCGCAAGGTGCTGGTGTTCGAGGGAGCTTATCACGGCGCGGTCTTCACCTTCGCAGGCGGCGGCAGCCCCATCAACGCGCCGTTCGACTTCGTCCTCGCCCCCTACAACGACACGGCGCGCACGCTGGTGCTGATCGAAGAGCACGCGGGCGACCTTGCGGCGGTCATCCTGGAGCCGATGATGGGCAGCGGCGGCTGCATCGCAGCCGCGCCCGACTTCCTGCACGCGCTGCGCGAGGCGGCGACGCGCGTGGGCGCGCTGCTCGTGCTGGACGAGGTGATGACCTCCCGGCTCGCGCCCTCCGGCCTCGGGGCGGCGCGGGGCGTGAAACCCGATCTGATGACGCTCGGCAAGTATGTGGGCGGCGGCATGTCGTTCGGCGCCTTCGGCGGACGGGCGGAGATTCTCGACCTCTTCGATCCGCGCCGCCCGGACGCGCTGCCTCATGCCGGCACGTTCAACAACAACGTGCTGACGATGGCGGCGGGGCTGGCCGGGATCACCGACATCTACACGAAGGAGGCGTGCCTCGCCTTGAACGCGCGCGGCGAGGCGCTGCGCGAGCGGCTGAACCGTCTCTGCCGGGACGCGGGTGCGCCGGTGCAGTTCACCGGCATCGGCTCGATGCTGGCCGTGCACACGACCCCAGAGCCGGTGCGCGCGCCGGCCGACGCGGCGCGCGGCGATGCCAAGCTGAAGGAGCTGTTCTTCTTCGACATGCTCGCCCAGGGGATCTGGCTTGCCCGCCGCGGCATGATGGCGCTTTGCCTGCCCGTCGGCGACCCGGAATGTGCGGCGCTGGAGGGGGCGACGGCGGAGTTCCTCGCGTCCCGCCGCTCCTTGCTTCACGCCACCGCCGCCGCCGTGCCATAGAACCGTTACCGGAGGCGGCTAACAGCCTCGCCGTGCTATCCAGGGAGGACCGATGAAACGCCGAACTCTTCTCGCCGGCGGCGCCGCGCTCGCCGCCGCGCCGCTCCTACCCGCCCGCGCCCAGGGCGCCAAGACGCACATCGTGTTCTGGCACGCCATGACCGGCGCGCTCGGCGATCAGGTGGCGAAACTCGTCAACGGTTTCAACGCCAGCCAGAACGCGGTCGAGGTGGAGGCGGTCTACAAGGGCGGCTACGCAGACTTGCTGAACGCCACCATTGCCGCCTACCGGGCCGGGCAGGCGCCGCACATCGCGCAGATTTTTGAGGTCGGCACCGGCACGATGCTCTCGGCCGGCAAGGCGGTGAAGCTGGTCGCCGATTTGATCAAGGAATACGGCGCGCCGATCCACCCCGACGCCTACATCCCGGCCGTGCGCGGCTACTACAGCCTCGCCGACGGGCGGATGGCGTCGATGCCGTTCAACTCATCGACCGCGATCATGTGGATCAACCGCGACGCCTTCCGGAAGGCGGGGCTCGATCCCGACAAGCCGCCCGTCACCTGGGACGAGGCGCAGAAGGCGGCCGAGGCAATCAAGGCCAAGCAGGCAGCCGAAATTCCGATGATCAGTTCCTGGTTCTCGTGGATTCAGCTCGAACAGTTCAGCGCCATCCACAACCTGCCGTTCGCAAGCGAGGAAAACGGCTTCGAGGGGCTGAACGCAAAGCTGGAGTTCAACGGCAAAGGGCAGGTCGGGCACATTCAGCGGCTGCTCGACATGGGCAAGGCCGGCACCTTCGTCTATGCCGGCCGGGACAACGTGCCCGATCCGATCCTGGTGGGCGGCAAGGCGGGTATCGCCTTCAACTCCTCGGGCGAGCGGGGCGATCTTGTCAAAAGCGCCAAGTTCGACTTTGGGGCGGCCTATCTTCCGTACGATCCGAAGATCATCAAGTCGCCGCTCAATTCGATCATTGGCGGTGCCAGCCTGTGGACGATGACGGCACCCAGCCGCACGGCGGCGGAATACAAGGCGGTCGGCCAGTTCTTCGGCTATCTCGGCACCCCCGAGAACGTCGCGCAATGGGCCGAGGCGACGGGCTATGTGCCTGTCACGGTGCCCGGCGGCGATGTGATGCAGAAGGACGGCTTTTTCGCCAAGAACAAAGGCGCCGACATTCCGGTGAAACAGCTCGAGCGCGGCAAGATGACACCCAATTCGCGCGGACTGCGGCTCGGGCGTTTGCCAGAAATTCGCAACATCATCTACGAGGAAGTGGAAAAGGCCTTCCAGGGCCAGCAGGACGCGCAGCAGGCGCTCGATAACGCGGTGGAACGCGGCAATGCGGTGCTGCGCGCGTTCGAGCGGTCGGTGCACGCATAGGCGTCGCGGTGTCCCTGACCCCTCACCTGGCCTCTCCCCTCTCCCGAGATCGGGAAAGGGGAGAGGTACCGGTTTCACCGTTCGCACGGTGCCGAAATCCGCCTCTCCCCTCTCCCGCCGGGCGGGAGAGGGGAGAGGCCAGGTGAGGGGTGAGGGCGCGCGGGGATGGAGCGGCGCACGCTGTTCGACGGGCGGCTGCTGCCGATCCTGCTCGTGCTGCCGCAGCTCGTAATTTCCTTCATCTTCTTCTACTGGCCGGCCGCCGCGGCGGTGTGGTCGAGCCTGCTGACGCAGGATGCGTTCGGTCAGGGTTCGGTGTTCGTCGGGCTCGCCAACTTCGCAGATCTCTTATCCGATCCGCGCTACCTGGCGACCGTGGGGCGCACCGCGTTGTTTTGCGCCGCGGTGTCGGCGATCTCGATGAGCGTCGCGCTGCTGCTCGCGGTCTTCGCCGATCACGAGATACGCGGCCGCACGATCTATCGCACGCTGCTGATCTGGCCCTATGCCGTCGCACCCGCGATCTCAGCGGTGCTCTGGGTGTTCCTGCTCAACCCGCAGGTCGGGCTGATCGGGCGGATGCTGAGCCGGGGCGGGATCGACTGGAACTATGCGGTGAGCGGCGGGCAGGCGCTGCTGCTCGTGATCCTCGCCAGCGCGTGGAAGCAAGTTAGCTACAATTTCATCTTCTTCCTCGCCGGTTTGCAGTCGATCCCGCGCGCGGTGATCGAGGCGGCGCGCATGGACGGCTCGCGCGGCTGGCGGCGCTTCCGCACCATCACCCTGCCGCTGCTCGTGCCGACGCTATTTTTCCTGCTGGTGGTCAACCTCACCTACGCCGCGTTCGACACGTTCGGCACGATCTGGGCGATCACCCAGGGCGGCCCGGGGCAGGCCACGCAGACTCTGGTGGTGCAGGTCTATCGCGACGGCGTGGTGAACCTCGATCTCGGCTCGTCGGCGGCGCAGTCGGTGCTGCTGATGGCGACGATCATCCTGCTGACTGCCGTGCAATTCCGCTTCCTCGGCCGGCGGACGGCGGGATGAGCACCGTGGCGGAACGGCTCGCGGCGGTGGACGAAAGCTTGGCCGTCCCCCGCGCGCGCCCCGATTATCTCGCCCATTTCGTCCTGCTGCTCGGCGTGGCGCTGTTCGCCTTTCCGCTCTGGCTCGCCATAGCGGGTTCGACGCAGGACTCCGGTGCTATCCGCCGCGGCGAGCTTTCGCTGCTGCCGGGCGGGCAGGGGCTCGCCGCCTATGCCCATGTGCTGACGCAAGGCACCGGCGGGGCGCCGCCCGTGTGGCACATGCTGCTGGTTTCCGCCGGGATGGCGCTGGTGATCGCGAGCGGCAAGATCTTCGTCTCGCTGCTGTCGGCGTTCGCCGTGGTGTTCTTCCGCTTCCCGCTGCGCCGCACGGCGTTCTGGGTGATCTTCATCACGCTCATGCTGCCGGTGGAAGTGCGGATCATGCCGACCTACGCGGTAATGGCGGACCTTCACCTCATCAACACGTTCACCGGCCTTACCGTGCCGCTGATCGCCTCGGCCACCGCCACCTTGCTGTTCCGCCAAGTCTTCGTGGCCATTCCCGATGAGCTCGTGGAGGCGGCGCGGATGGACGGCGCGGGGCCGCTGCGCTTCCTCAAGGACGTGCTGATCCCGGTCTCGGCGGCCAATCTCGCCGCCTTGTTCGTGATCCTGTTCGTCTACGGCTGGAACCAGTATCTCTGGCCTCTGCTGGTGGCGACCGACCCCAGGCTCGATCCGATCGTCGTCGGCATCACCCAAGGCATTAGCGTGGAGGCGGAGACCGACTGGGCAGGCGTGATGGCGACCGCGGTGCTCGCTGTGCTGCCGCCCGTTCTGGTGGTGGTGGCGATGCAACGCTGGTTCGTCGCCGGCCTGACGGAAGCCGAGAAGTGACTCCCCGCCTGGAGCTGCAAGCCATCCGTAAAAGCTTCGGCGGCACCGAGGTGCTGCACGGGATCGACCTCGCGCTGGAGCCCGGCGAGATGCTGGTGATCGTCGGCGCGTCCGGCTGCGGCAAATCGACGCTGCTCAGAATCGTCGCGGGGCTCGAGCGTCCGTCCTCGGGCCGCGTGCTGCTCGACGGCAAGGACATCACCTCGCGCGATCCGGCACAGCGCGACATGGCGATGGTGTTCCAGAACTACGCGCTCTATCCACACATGAGCGTGTTCGACAACATGGCTTATGGGCTGCGTATCCGCGGCATGGCGCGCGAGGAAATCCGTCGCCGCGTGGAGCAGGCGGCCGAGCAGCTCGGGCTCGTACCGATGCTCGCACGCAAGCCGCGCCAGCTTTCGGGCGGGCAGCGTCAGCGCGTGGCGATGGGCCGCGCCATCGTGCGCGAGCCGGCGCTGTTCCTGTTCGACGAGCCGCTGTCCAATCTGGACGCCAAGCTGCGCGTTCAGATGCGCGCCGAGATCCGCCGCCTGCAAAGGCGGCTCGGCGTGACGAGCCTCTACGTCACGCACGATCAGGTGGAGGCGATGACGCTGGGCGACCGGTTGCTCGTGCTGGATGCCGGGCACGCCGCCCAGCTCGGTCCGCCGATCGAAATTTTCGAGCGCCCCGCCAACATGTTCGTGGCAGGCTTCATCGGCGCGCCTTCGATGAACTTCCTTCCGGCGCAGCTCGTGGCCGACGGCCGCGCAGCGGAACTGCAATCGGGCCTCATCGTCCCCCTCGCCGACGGAAGCCGCGCGGCCGAGCCGGGGCGCGCGGTCACGCTTGGCATCCGGCCGGAGCACCTGCTTCCCGCGCAAGAGGGCCTGTCGCTCGCGGTGGAGCTAGTGGAACCGCTCGGCTCGGAGACACTGGTGCATGGGCGGCTGGAGGGCGCCGCAGAGCCGCTGGTCGTGAAGCTGCCGGGCCATCCTTCGGTCGGCGAGCGGATCACGGTGCGTCCCGATCCGGCGGCGCTGCATCTGTTCGATGCCGCCACGGGCGCGCGCATCGAGGCGCGGTAATATAATACCACATCCCGCCGGCGCTTGACCGGCCGGACTTTCCGCCCGATAAGCCGCGACCGTTTTCCGCCAGGGACCGCCACCGCCAATGAAGACCACCCTCTCGCTCAAGCCCGCGGAGGTGAAGAAGGACTGGGTGCTGATCGACGCCGAGGGCGTCGTGCTCGGCCGCCTCGCCTCCATCATCGCCATGCGGCTGCGCGGCAAGCACAAGCCGCAATTCACGCCGCATGTTGATTGCGGCGACAACGTTGTGGTGGTGAACGCCGCCAAGGTGCGGATCACCGGCAATAAGGCCGAGCAGTCGGTGTTTTACTGGCACACCGGCTATCCGGGCGGGATCAAGGGCCGTACGATCAAACAGCGGCTGGAGAGCGCGCATCCCGAGCGGGTGGTTCAGAAGGCGGTCGAGCGGATGATCACGCGCGGGCCGCTGCAGCGGCGGCAGATGAAGCATCTTTACGTTTATGGCGGCGCCGAGCATCCGCACGCCGGACAGGCGCCGAAGCCGCTCGACGTCGCGGCGATGAACCCGAAGAACAAGAGGGCCTGAGCCGATGTCGGGAACCCAGCAGGCGGGCCGCACCCTCGCCGACCTTAAGGAAATGCTCGCCTCCCAGCAGGCCGCCACGCCCGCCGCGCCGGGTGCGGAGCCCTCGGCCGCGCAGGTGGCTCGCGAGCCTAAGCGCGACTCGCTCGGCCGCTCCTACGCCACGGGACGGCGCAAGGACGCGGTGGCGCGCGTGTGGGTGAAGCCAGGCAAGGGGCAGATCACCATCAATGGCCGCCCGGCGGCGCAGTATTTCGCCCGCCCGGTGCTGCGGATGCTGCTGACCCAGCCCTTTCTGGTCGCCGACCGCTACAACCAGTTCGATGTGATGTGCACCGTGACGGGCGGCGGGCTTTCCGGCCAGGCAGGCGCAGTGCGGCACGGCATCAGCCGCGCGCTGACGAACTACGAGCCGGAGCTGCGTTCGATCCTGAAGGCGGCCGGGTTCCTGACGCGCGATCCGCGCGTGGTGGAGCGGAAGAAGTACGGCAAGGCGAAGGCCCGCCGCAGCTTCCAGTTCAGCAAGCGGTAGTTCGTTATCGGTCCGAAGCGGACCGGGCGCATTCGGTTCGCGGCATCTTGCCGGGCGCTGGAACGCGTCGGGCGGGGAGATCTGGTGACGGCTGCCACGCCCGGCGATTACGGGAAGCCGCGGCCGGCGCTGATCATCCAGGCCGACGCCGTTTCGGAGCACCCGTCTTGTGGCGGGCGCTGCCCCGACCTGCGCTTCCCGTGCGTTGCCATGCCGGGAACGGGCGGGTACGTTCGCGCCCCTTCCGCGTTCAGGATCGCGCCATGTCCAAACCGACGGTGTTCATCGACGGCGAAGCCGGCACGACGGGTCTCGGCATCCGCGACCGGCTGCGCGCGATGAACGCGGTCGAGGTCCGCAGCCTGCCCGCCGAACACCGCAAGGACCCCGCCGCGCGCCGCGACATCATGGCCGAAGTCGATCTGGTGATCCTGTGCCTGCCGGACGCGGCGGCCAAGGAGTCCGCCGCCCTCGCCGCTGGGCTCGGCCACCACGCCCCGAAGCTACTCGACGCCAGCACCGCGCATCGGGTGCATCCCGATTGGGTTTATGGCTTCCCCGAGCTGGCGCCCGGGCAGGCCGAGCGGATCGCGCGCGCCGCCAAGGTCGCCAATCCCGGCTGCTACCCTACCGGCGCGCTGGCCCTACTCCGCCCGCTGGTCGATGCCGGACTGATCCCGCCCGACTATCCGGTTACGATCAATGCCGTCAGCGGCTACTCGGGCGGCGGCAAGAGCATGATCGAGGCGCATGAGCGCGCCGGCGGCCCGGCCTTCGAGCTCTACGGGCTCGGGCTCGAGCACAAGCATCTGCCGGAAATCCATGCCTACAGCAGTCTGACGCGCCGGCCGATCTTCGTCCCGTCGGTGGGTCATTTCCGGCAAGGGATGCTCGTTTCGATACCGCTGCATCTGGACACGCTGCCGGGCAAGCCGGCGGCGGCCGATCTGCACGCGGCGCTGGCGGCGCATTTCGCCGGCAGCGCACACGTGAAACTGGTACCGCCCGATCCCTCCGGCCGGCTGGAGCCGGAGGCGCTGAACGGCACGAACGACATGGAACTGACGGTCCATGCCAACGAGGCGCACCGGCAGGCGGTGCTAGTGGCCCGGCTCGACAATCTCGGCAAGGGCGCTTCGGGAGCCGCAGTGCAGAACATGTGCCTGATGCTCGGCCTCGCCGCCGCGCCGGCCGTGCGCACGCTGGAGGCGGCGGATGCCTGACTTACGGATGGGACGCATCGAGGCCGTTGGCGGCAGCGGGCCGCTTTACGCGCTCGATGGCGTGGCGCCGCGCGTGCACCCTTCGGCCTTCGTCGCGCCGACGGCGGCGGTGATCGGCAATGTGGAGATCGGTCCCGAATCGGGCGTGTGGTTCGGCACGGTGATCCGCGCCGACACCAATTTCATCCGCATCGGCGCGCGCACCAACATCCAGGACGGCACGATCGTCCATGTGGACGACAGTTTCCCCACCCTGATCGGCGACGACGTGACGATCGGCCATGCCGCGATCATCCATTGCTGCACGCTGAAGGACGGCGCCTTCGTCGGCATGGGTTCTACCGTGCTCGACGAGGCGGTGATCGAGGAAGAGGGGATGCTCGCCGCGGGTGGCTTGCTGACGCCGGGCAAGGTCATCGGCCGGCGCGAGCTTTGGACCGGGAGCCCCGCCAAGCTGCGCCGCGTGATGGACGAGGTGGAGCGGCGCGGGTTCGACCGCAACGCCGAGGTGTACCGCAGACTGGCGGCGCGCTATTTGACCGGCCTCGGGCCCGCCTAGGCCGCGAACAGGAGAAAGTGCGCCTCCGGCCCGAACCGGGGCAGCAAGTCCACGTCCTTCTTGTTCGCCGACACGAGGATCGCACCCTGTTGGCAGGCGATGAGAAGGATGAGCGTGTCATTGAGAAGCTGCCGCCGCCGTCCCTCCTCGCAACAGGCTTCCACGGCCGAGAGCTGACGGCCGCGCAAGGTGCTGGGTCCGCCCGAGAATATCGGCGATCATGCCGGCTTCGATCCATGCCGCGCCGCGCGGAGCGAGCACCTGGCAACGGGGATCGCTTCCAGGAGCTTCATCACCGCAGCGCGGTTGCCCGCCGTTTCCGGGTGCCGCTGAAGAGGCGGGGAGCTATACCCGCCGCACCCGGTAGAATTGCGGAATCCCCTCCGGCACGTCCGTCAGGTCTTTCCGGAAGCACGTCGGCTGGAAATACATGCCGAGCGGCGCGTAGGATGGGTTCTTGTAGAACTCGGCCTGCATGTCGGCGCAGACCTTCTGCTGGGCGGCGAGGTCCGGCGCGTCGAACCAAGCGGCGCGGAGCTTCTCCATCTCGGGATCGGTCGGCCAGCCGAACCAGCCGTTGCCGTCCGAGCGGATGGCGATGTCGGAGGCCGGCGAGACATTGCCGATGCCGCCCAGGAAGGTGAAGAAGATGTTCCACCCGCCTTCGGCGACCGGCTTGCGGCTTGCGCGCCGCTGCACGACGGTGCCCCAGTCGAGCGACTGGTAATCGACGTTGAAACCCATCCGCTTCAGCATGTCGCCGCCAACCTGCGCCTCGGCGTTGATGGTGGGGAAGTTGGAGGCGGCGAGCACCACCACCTTCTCGCCCTTGTAGCCCGCCCGTTCGAGCGCCGCCTTCAGCTTCGCCGGGTCGTGCGCGGTGCCGATGTTCTCGGCGGTGCCGATGGTGCTCGACATCGGGCTGCCGGGGACGAACAGGCCGACATTGTCGAGGATCAGCGTCGGATCGGCCCCAGCCACGCTTTCCATGTATTCGCGCTGGTTCACCGCCTGGAGCACGACGCGGCGGATCGCCGGGTTGTCGAACGGCGGAAAGAGCGCGTTGAAGCGCAGGCAGCCGATCTCGCCTGTATGGTCCTTCACCACCGAAACGAGATCTGGGTTCTTCTTGAGCAGCGGCACGAGATCGATCGTGGGATTCTCCCACCAATCGAACTCGCCCGCGTTCATCGCCGCGGCGTTGGTGGCCGGATCGGGCGAGACGGTCCACTCCACGCGGTCGAAATAAGCGGGCTTCGGGCCGGCGGTGTATTCGGCCGGACCGTCGCCACGCGGCACGTAGTCGGCGAACCGCTCATAGACGACGCGCGAGCCCGGTACGCGCTCGGCGGCGACGAACTTGTAGGGGCCGCTGCCGACCATCTCCGTCACTTGTTGGAAGGGATCGGTCTTGGCCAGCCGCTCGGGCATGATGCAGGCCATGCTGGTGATCGCCGCCAACGCGTCGGGCAGTAGCGGGAACGGCTTTTTCAGCCGGAATCGCAGCACCTTGTCGGACGGCGCGGAAAGCTCGTCGGTCGCCGCCATCAGCACGGCGCCGAAGGAATCGCGCTTGCCCCAGCGCGTCAGCGAGGCCACGCAGTCGCGCGCCAGCACCGGCGCGCCGTCGTGGAACTTGAGCCCGTCGCGCAGCGTGATGTCCCACTGCTTGCCATCCGCGTCGACCTGGTGGCCCGCCGCCATCTGCGGGTGCGGGCGGTAGTTGTTATCGACGCCATAGAGCGTATCGAACACCAGGAAGGCGTGGTTGCGGGTGACATCGGCCGTGGTCCAAACCGGGTCAAGCGAGGCGAGATCGGCCTGCGGGATGAATTTTAGCACCCGCGCGCTCTCGGCACGAACGATGCGCGGGGCCGCCAGCGCCACCGCGCCGGCGGCGGCCGAGGCCATGAACTCACGACGCTTCATACCGTGTCCTCCCTGTTGTTGGCAGCAATCCACCGCCGCGGGCGCCCGGCGCCTCGAGCCATCTAATAGGACTGCCCGCCGAAACCCAAGGCCGCCGCCCCCGGGAGGGCGAAGAACCCTCTTCCCGTCGGGGCCGGTTCGTGACAAGGACGCGCCCGAGGCTGCAAGCCTCGGTGTCGGCAGGCGCTTGGCTGCTGGCACGCGGCTTGCGAGCCGCACTCGTAACAACATCACCCGTAAGGGTTATGGGGGGTTTGCAATGATCACACGTCGGGCAGCAGCCCAGCTTGTCGCCTCGGTCGCCGCCGCCGCGGCGTTCGGGCGCACCGGGGCCGCGTTCGCGGCCGATGACAAGGTTCTCAAGGTCGGCATCGACTTTTCGCTCACCGGCGCCGACGCGCACAGCGCCAAGCTGATGCTGGACGGCGCGCAGCTCGCCTTCGACGACGCCAATGCCGCGAACGCGGTGCCGGGCTACCGCTTCGAGGTCGAGACATACGACGACGCCACCGCGACCGCAGGTCAGTATGACCCGGTGCAGGCCGCAACCAACGCGCGCAAGATGGTGGGCGACAAGCAGATCGTCGCGGCGATCGGCCCGCAGATGAGCGGCGCGGGCAAGGCGATGGCGCCGATTCTGAGCGAGGGCGACCTCGCCATCATCACGCCCTCCTCCACCAACCCCGATATCACCGATCCGAAGTTCGCTCAGCAGTACCGCCCGGCCGGCAAGCCGATCTATTTCCGCACAGTCACGACGGACGCCTACCAGGGCCCGAACATGGCCAACTACATGGCCAAGGACCTGCACGTGAAGTCCGTTTATGTGCTGGACGACAGCGGCGCCTACGGCGTGGGTCTGGCGGATGCGTTCCAGCGGCAGGCGGAGAAGGACGGGATCAAAGTGCTCGGCCGCGACCGGCTCGACCCGAAAGCTGCCGACTACACGGCGATCCTGACCAAGATCAAGCAGCTCAACCCGGACGCGCTCTACTATGGCGGGGTGCTGCAGGCCGGCGTGAAACTCGCCAAGCAGGCTTACGACATCATTCCGAACGTGATCAAAGCGGGCGGCGACGGCGTGATGGGGCCGGAGATGCTGACCGGCGCCGGCTTCCCCGCCGCCGAGGGCTGGTATGCGACCAATGCCTCGCCGCACATGACCGAGGATACGAAGGCGCAGCAATTCGTCCAGCACTACAAGGCGAAGTTCGGAGAGGCGCCGGACGACTACGCGATCACCGCCTATGACGCGGGCCTCGTCATCGTCGCGGCGGTGAAGAAGCTCGTCGATGAGAAGAAGCCGGTGAACCGCGACACGGTGCGCGACGCCATCCAGTCGATCAGCGTGCCGACCATCCAAGGTGTCGTCTCGTTCGACGACAACGGCGACATCAAGGACCGCACCGTTAGCGTGTTCCAGATCAAGAAGGATCCATCAAAGCCGCTCGACGACATCTCGGCGCAATACAAATACATCGGCGTCGCGCCGCAGAACATGAACAGCTAGACCGGATATGACGTTCTCCGATCTCTTGCTGCAACAGGCGATCAACGGGCTGAGCCTGGGCGCGATGTATGCGCTGCTGGCACTCGGTTTCACGCTTGTCTACGGCATACTCGAGCTCATCAACTTCGCTCACTTCAACGTCTTCATGGTTGGCTCTTTCATCGCCATGTGGACGTTGCAGGCCTTCGGCCTGGTCGGTCAGAACGTCATCCTGACCGGCCTGCCGCTGGTCAGCGTGCTGGTGTTCGCCTTCCTCGCCAGCATGCTGGGCTCCGGTGTGCTCGGAGTAGCGATCGAGCGGCTTTCCTTGCGCCCGTTGCGGAACGTAACGGGACCGGCCGCGATGATCACCACGATCGGAGTGTCATACATCCTGTTCAACGTCGTCCTGCTCACGGTCGGCGCGGATTCGAAGAACTATCCGAATCCGCTGCCGCCCGTGCGCTGGGCGATCGGCGGCGCGGTGCTCGAACTGCGCGAGGTGCTGATCTGGCTGGTGGCGATCGTGCTGATGGGCGGCCTTTGGGTGTTCGTGCAGAAGTCCCGGCTCGGCAAGGCGATGCGCGCCACCGCCCAGGACCCGGAAGCCGCGCGCATGATGGGCGTCGATGTGGACCGCGTGATCGTCACCGCCTTCTTTCTTGGCTCGGCGCTGGCCGGCGCGGGCGGGATGGTGTTCGGACTCTACTATAACTTCACGAGCTTCATCATCGGCTTTACCGCCGGGCTGCGCGCCTTCACCGCCGCCGTGCTGGGCGGGATCGGCAACGTGCCGGGCGCGATGGTGGGCGGCATCATCATCGGCCTGGTGGAATCCTTCGGCGGCCAGTTCATCGCCACCGCCTGGGCCGACGTGATCATCTTCTCGATCCTCGTGCTCGTGCTGGTGTTCCGCCCGGCCGGCCTGTTCGGCCGCCTGGCCCCCAGCAAGTCCTGAGAGGCGCCATGAGCGGCACCACCACAACCACCGGCACGGCGGCCCGTCCCGGGCCGGCGGCGAGCATCGCGCGGACCCTGAACAAGCCGACCGCGCAATGGCTGATCAACCTGGTGATCGCCGCGCTCGCGCTCACCTTCCCGCTCTATCACGGCAACCAGGCCGACATCGATTCGCTCGCCAACGCCTTCGCCTATGCGACGCTCGCCTTGGGCCTCAACATCGTGGTCGGCTTCGCCGGGCTGCTCGATCTCGGCTACGCGGCGTTCTTCGCCATCGGCGCCTATTTCTACGGCTGCCTCAATTCCTTCCAGCTGCAGCCGGCGTGGAGCGGGTTTTGGGTGCCGTTCCAGGCGCTCGGCCTCGTTGCCAAGATGGCGGGCGAGAGCGGCGGCAGCGTGGTGCATTTCACCTTGTCGTTCTGGCTCGCGCTGCCGCTCGCGGCCTTCGTCGCGGCCTTTTTCGGCATCCTCTTCGGCGCGCCCACCTTGCGGCTGCGCGGCGATTATCTCGCCATCGTCACGCTCGGCTTCGGCGAGATCGTGCCGATCGTGTTCCGCAACGCCGACAAGCTCACCAACGGCGCGGCCGGCCTGAACGGCGTCGCCGCGCCGCGCATCGGCCCCTATAATTTCGGCGTCAACTCCATTCCCTATTACTACGTGGCCGTGGCGCTGGTTGCGCTGCTGATTTTCGTCAGCGTGCGGCTGCGCGATTCGCGCATCGGCCGCGCATGGATGGCGATCCGAGAGGACGAGATCGCGGCGGGCGCCATGGGCGTGGATCGCACGCGCTACAAGCTGCTCGCCTTCGCGATCGGCGCCGCCTTCGCCGGCATGACCGGCGTCTTCTATGTCGCCAAGCTGCAAACCGCGACCCCGGACATGTTCGGTTTCCCGGTCTCGGTGATGATACTGGTGATGATCGTCTTCGGCGGCATCGGCAGCGTGTGGGGCGTGGTCGTCGGGGCGATGATCCTCACCTTGCTGCAATCATGGTGGCTGCAAGACCTGACCGGCTGGGTGGACAGCTTCGGGCGGATGGTGGGCAGCGACTGGATCGCGCATATCGATCTCGTGCCCTCGATCGAGCTGATTTTCGGCATCATCCTGGTGGTGATGATGCTCTACAGGCGGCAAGGGCTGATCCCCGCCTTCCGCCCGCCCGCCGCGCTGACCTTCGAGCAGCAGCACGCCGAGGTGCGGCGCGGCGCCGACATTCGGCTCTCGGGCCTCGGCGGCGAGGTGCGGACGGGGGCGATCTCGCTCGATGTGCGGGACGTGACCGTGCGCTTCGGCGGGCTGGTGGCCCTGAACAAGGTCTCGATCGAGGTGCCGCACGGTGCGGTGGTGGCGGTGATCGGCCCGAACGGTTCGGGCAAGTCGACGCTGTTCAACGTGATCACCGGGCTCGTGCCGGCGGAATCCGGCAGCATCCGCTTCGATGGCGAGGAAATCCTCGGCCTTCCCGACTACCAGGTGCTCGCCAAGGGCGTCGCGCGCACGTTCCAGAACATCCGCCTTTTTCCCAATCTCTCCGTCATGCAGAACGTGCTGGTGGGCCAGCACGCGCGGCTTTCCACCGGCCCGCTCGGCGCCGTGCTCGGCCTGCCGCGCACGCGGCGCGAGGAGCAGGCGGCGCGGGAGTGGGCCGAGGAAATCCTCGGCATCTTCGGCAACCGGCTGTTGCCGCGCATCGATCAGGCGGTGAGCGGGCTGTCGTACGCCAATCGAAGGCGCACCGAGATTTCCCGCGCACTCGCCTCCCGCCCAAAGTTGCTGCTGCTCGATGAGCCGACGGCGGGCATGAACCCGGCCGAGACGCTGGAACTTGCCGAGCAGATCCGCGGCCTGAAGGCACTCGGCCTAACCATCCTGCTGATCGAGCACAAGCTCGACGTGGTCACGACGCTCGCTGACACGGTGTACGTACTCGATCATGGCGAGGTGATCGCCAAGGGACGGCCCGACGAGGTGCGCCGCAACGAAGAGGTGCTGCGCGCCTATCTCGGCCGCAACGCGCAAGCCGCCGCCGCCGGCGTGGCGGGAGAAGTCCATGCTGCTTGAGTTCAAGGACGTCGACACCTATTATGGCGACCTGCACGTCCTGAAGAAGGTCAACTACTCGATCGAGCAGGGCGAGATTGTCTCGCTGCTCGGCGGCAATGCGTGCGGCAAATCGACCACCATGAAGACCATCATGGGCGTGGTGCGCCCGGCACGGGGGCAGGTGATCTTCGATGGCGTGCCGATCGAGAAAATGCCGACCTCGGAGCGCGTGAAACGCGGCATCGCGCCCGTTCTGGAAGCGCGGCGGCTGTTTCCGCGCATGACCGTGTACGAGAATCTGGAGATGGGGGCCTATCTGCGGAAGAAGGGGCCGGAACTCGAGGAGGATCTGGAGCGCGTCTATGCGCTTTTTCCGCGCGTCAAGGAGCGGCGCAACCAGATCGCCGGCACGCTTTCGGGCGGCGAGCAGCAGATGGTGGCGATGGGCCGTGCGCTGATGGCGCGCCCGCGGCTGCTCTGCATGGACGAGCCCTCGATGGGGCTGTCGCCGCTTTATGTAGAGCAGACCTTCGACATCATTCAGCAGATCAACCGCCAGGGCACGACGATCTTCATGGTCGAGCAGAACGCCAACATGGCGCTGCAGATCGCGCACCGCGCCTATGTGCTGCAAACCGGGCAGGTCGTGCTTTCCGGCACCGCCGCCGAGCTGCGGCAGAACCCGCTGATCCGGGAGGCCTATCTCGGCGAGCTTCAGGTGGCCGCGTAGGGGGTTCGTTTTTACCGATCGGCCGTTGCCGGCGCGGCGGCCGGCGCGGGCCGGAACGGGTGAATGAGCTGGCCTGCCAGGGAGTCGGGTAGCACGGTATCCGTACCGTAGGAGGACGGCCAGTGGCGCGGCAGGTAATGGGTGCCGAACAGCCAATCCCAGCAGGGCAGCATCGAGGCGAAGTTGCGGTCGCGCGGCTCGGCCAATGTATGGTGCCAATGGTGAAAGGGCGGTGTGGCGAGCAGCCATTCCAGCGGGCCGAAGCGCCAGCGGATATCGGCGTGAATGAAGAAGCCCCAGACAGTGATGAGCAGCATCAGGAGCGTCGCAATCATCGTGCCCTGCACGCTTTGCGGGGCGCCGAGGCCGAGCATGTAGATCGGCACCAACCCACAGAGGCGAATGAAAACGCTGTCGATCGGGTGAGCCCGGGCGCTGATGAGAAAATAGACGTGCTTCGGCCGGTGGTGCACGGCGTGGAACCGCCACAGCAGTGGGATTTGGTGCGCCCAGCGGTGGCCCCAGTAGAAGCCGAAATCGCCGACGATGAACGCGCTGAGGCCACGTAGCCAGAGCGGCCAGGAGGCAATGTCGGCGTGAATGCGCCAGGGAACGCAGTGGTAACTGATGTAGGCGGCCAGCGAGAGGGGAAACACCAGCAGGAAGCTTGGGACGAAGTCGCTGATGAAATAGAAGCCGAGATCGCTCAGCGTGGAGAGGCGGAACAGCTGCTCGCGCTTCGCACCGAAGAGCTGCTCGAGCGGCACGAAGATGACGGCGAGGAGGAACAGCCAGACGAAGGCGTGAAGCAGGCTGAGCGCGGTTCCAAGAAGCTGGTGTTCGCGCAAGGTGGCAATCAGGCTGTCCAGCATGGCCATCAGTCGGTCGTTGAACGTGCGACGCCCGGGAAGCCAAGGTTCCCGGGCGCTGCAAGCTTATACCAATCCGCACGGCATGCGACCCTCCCGACCTCTCCCCGACCCTCGCTGCCCCCATCGGGCGGAGAGGGAGCCTGCGCCATGGGCTCCTCTTCGCCCCCTGGGGGGCGAAGAGGTTGCGAGAGCAGGGGGGACACACCGCAAAAGGGTGGTCGCTGGGAGAAGATCACCGTCAATGCGGGTCGGCCTTAGAATGGACCGAACGCCTCGAGGCGTTCGGTCCCAGCGTCTCTCAGCTCTTTCGGCGGCGGCGCACGACGACGCCAAGCGCGACTGCCCCGGCAGCCAGGACGGAGAGAGCGGCCGGCTCGGGCACTAATCCGGACGGCGAGTTGACGCCGGTCAGGAACGCGATCGGCGGGAGATTGGCGGTCGTTCCGTCGTTGCCCCAGGCGAGGAAACTCAGAAACTGCGTCGCCGCGTCCGCGGTGAGGTTGATCGTGACGTAATTCCAGTCCGTCAGCCCGCCCGGAGCGGTGGTCATCTTGGTTGTGGCGACGATGCTGGCGTTCGGATCCGTGTTGGCGTAGGTGCTCTCGTTGCTGTGGTAATAGGCGTTGTACGGGCCGCAGCCGAGGCAGGTCGTGAAGCCGCCCGTGCCGAGCGAGACGATCCATTGCTCGGTCGTGTTCAGGCCGTTGGCGAAGCCTCGTTGCTGGCTGGCCGCCTGATAGAAGCTGAGCGTGTACGTGGTGCCCGGCGTCAGGCCGGTGATCTCGTAGTTGAACCCGCTTTCGAAGCCCGGATTGGCATCCGCTTCCACCTCGTTGTAGCCGCCCTTGACGTGCAGCGTGCTGGGGCAGCCATAGGTGCTGAGATAGGTGCTGCCGCAGCCCGATGACGGCACGGTGGAGTCACCCGGAGTGGCGATGAAGATCAGGCCGTTGCCGCCGGTCCAGCCGGTAGGGTTGTTGCTGGTGAATCCGCTCTTTGGCGCGGTGCCGGTGTAGCTGAGGAAGTTCAGGTTGGTGAGGCCGGGCAGCGCCGGGTTCGCCTGGGCGGCCGATCCGGCGCCGGCAATGGCAAGCGCGGCCGCGCCGCAAATTGCGAGTGTGCGAAGCATCGAACTTCTGTCTCCATGGTTAACCTTTGCGCTCGCGAGTTAAACAAGGAGACATGAACTGTCAACGATAATTTTTCGACGATGTCACGAGCGGGACGCTGCAGCAATAACGCGAAGGGCGCAATTGCCGGTTGTAGGGCCGCGGCTTGCCGCGGCGGCCGGCGCGCAATGTGGCAAGGCCCAGCCCAGGCCAGCTTTCCATCCGCTTAGGACGGCGCGGAACGTGGGTTGACCGGCAGTACAAACAAGCGTCATGTCGCGAAACAAGCGTCATGTCGCGCGCGGTTATCGGCCGCCCGCCGCTGCGGGCGCGGAGATACCGAGCGGTTTCAAGAGCCTCTGTTCCATTCCTCAGGGAGATATTCTCATTCCAGCCCTGCAGGAAAAGCGGTATGATGTCGTCGGTTGCTACTCCCTTTATCCGATGATGGCACCACATCGTTGCTTGCTTCAATCACGAGACAGTTCAGGAGGTTGACCAGGATGACGTTGAACCGCACCGCCGCTGCATTGGCCGTTGGGCTCGGCCTCGCCTTCTCCGCCGGACCGCTGGCCTTCGCCGCGACCCCGGGCTGCCCGCAAAAGGCTGACCAGGAGCAGCTCGGCAACACCATCGGCACGGCGCAGAAGGCCGATCAGGAGCAGCTCGGCCAGACCACCGGCAAGGCGCAGAAGGCTGACCAGGAGCAGCTCGGCAGCACCATCGGCAAGGCGCAGAAGGCCGATCAGGAGCAGATGGGCACGCAGGTCGCCGCCAACTGCCGCTGATTGCCTGAGCCAGGATTTGAGCCCCGTGCTTAGTGCACGGGGTTTTTTTGTCCGGGCGTTACCCCAGCAACCGCGGCAGAAGCTCCGCCGTCGCGGTATCGGCCGGCAAGAAGGTTTCGATCGCTATTTCTGCCAGCGTGATGTCGGTCGCGGTGCCGAACACCATGATCGTGCTGAGGAACGCGAGCGTGCCGGCGCGCGTGCTCAAGCGCAGCGGCACGGCGATCCCGGCCTCGGCGGCTTGCTTCTCCGCCGCCGCGCCCGGCGGCGCCGGATAGGCAATCAGCTCGTTCAGCAGCCGCCCCAGCGCATCGTCCCCGGAGTCGGCGAATTGCCGCCGGAGCTGCTGGATGATGTGCCCGCGCCACTCGTCATAGTTTAGGATATGCATAGTTTAGGATATGCGGGGCCATTCCCTGGGGATGCAGGGCGACGCGCAGCACGTTCACGGGCGGGGCGAGCAGCGCCGGCGATACGCCGCCGAGCAGCGCCGGCACGGCCTCGTTCGCCTCGATCAGCGTCCAGTGCCGGTCCACCGCAAGGGCCGGAAACGGGGCATGGGCCTTCAGAAGCGCGCTGACGGCCTGCCGCGCCGGGGCCATCGACGGATCGTCGAGCACGCGCTCGCGGAACAGCGGCGCGTAGCCGGCGGCGAGCAGCAGCCGGTTGCGCTCACGCAGCGGCACGTCGAGATATTCCGCCAGCCGCAGCACCATCTCGCGGCTCGGCGCGGCGCGGCCGGTTTCGACGAAGCTCAGGTGGCGGGCCGAAATGTCCGCCTCGCAGGCAAGATCGAGCTGGCTGAGCCGGCGGCGACGCCGCCATTCGCGAAGCTGCGTGCCGAAGCCGGGCGTCTGCGACATGGCGCGCAGCCTAGCCAGCGGCGCACCAGGCGGCCATTACCCGCCGGGTAAGCGATCCGGCCGCTTCACGGTCGCGGCAAACGGCCTCATCGCAGGTCGTCGGGAGGGTCGGACGCGGCCAAGTTCTGCGGGTCATGTCGCCGCGCACGGGCCTCGCCTCGGTCAATTTCTTCCTCGCCGACGTGGAAGGCGGGCTCGGGCCGTTCCTCGCCACGTTCCTCGCAGGTGCCGGATGGTCGCCCGAGCGGGTCGGCTGGGTGATGACCATCGCCGGGCTGGTAGGGCTCGCGTTCAACGGCCCGGCGGGGGCGCTGGTCGATCGCGCCGGGCACCCGCGCGGGCTGATGGGGCTTGCGACAATGGTGATCGTGATCGGCACCCTGGCGTTGCTGCCGGCCCATGCCTTCGCCTCGGTGCTTGCCTCGCAAATCGGGGTGGCGATCGCGGCGGCGCTGATGCCGCCCGCGCTCACCGCGCTCACGCTCGGCATCGTCGGCAAGGCGAGCTTCCCGTTTCAGCAGGGGCGCAACCAGGCGTGGAATCACGGTGGGAACGTGCTCGCCTCCGGCTTGATCGCCTGGCTCGCCGGCGGGTCGGGCAGAGTGGCGGTTTTCTGGGTGCTCGCGGCGATGGCGCTGGCGAGCGGCCTTTCCCTGCTCCTGATCCCGGCCCGGGCGGTCGATCCCGTGCGGGCGCGCGGCACCAGGGAGATCGCCCAACGAGCCTCGCTGCGGTCGATCCTGGAGGACCGAAGGGTGCTGCTGGTTTGCGCCGGACTGACGCTGTTTCATCTGGCGAACGCGGCGATGCTTCCGTTGCTCGGCGAGCGGGTGGCGAAGGTCGGGCACGGCGACGCGACGCGCTGGCTGGCGATCTGCGTGATCGTGGCGCAGGTCGCGATGACCGGTGTGGCGCTGGCGGCGAGCTGGGCGGCGGACCGCATCGACCGGGCTTGGCTGTTCGTGATCCCCTGCATGGTCCTGCCGGTGCGCACCGCGATGGCGGCGTTCGCCTGGGCGCCCGCATGGCTCCTGCCGATCCAGGTGATGGATGCATGCGGCGCCGGGCTGCTCGGCGTGTCCGTGCCGATCCTGATCGCCGACTACACGTGGGGCAGCGGGCGGACCCAGACCGCGCTTGGCACCGCCAACACCTTCCAGGGCATCGGCGCCTCGCTCTCCAACGTGTTCGGCGGGATGCTGATGATGCGGATCGGCTGGACCTGGGGCTTCCTCGGTCTGGGCGCGCCGTCGCTGGGGGCGCTGGCGATGTCGCTGCTGCTGCTGCGCTTGAGCGGGCCGGACGGTCAGGCGAGTCGCAGACCCGCCGGCGCTTCCGCCTCGCCGACGATCGCCGCCTTCAGCCCGGCGGCGCGCAGCGCGTCGCGGCAGGACACCGCGCGGCTGGGCGCAACGGCGGCCAGCAGGCCGCCCGAGGTCTGAGGGTCGATCAGCAGGTCGCCCAGCGGCCCATGCGCCCCCTCGGGCAGCGCGACGCGGTTCTCGCGCGCGAGGGTGCTTTCCACCCCCTGGCGGGCGAGGTCGAGCGCGCCGGGCAAGAGCGGGACCTGCTCGGGGCGGATCGTCGCGCCGACGCCCGAGGCGCGCAGCATCTCCTGCAAATGCCCGAGCAGGCCGAAGCCGGTGACGTCGGTGCAGGCGGTCACGCCGTGTGCGCGCAGGATGCGCCCGGCCTCGGCGTTGCTGCGCCGCATGGAGTCGGTTGCCGCCTGCAGCCAACGCGCCTTCGTCAGCCCTCGCATGTAGCCGGCGAGAATCACGCCGGTGCCGAGCGGCTTCGTCAGGATCAGCGCATCGCCCGCGCGCGCGCCCGACTTGCGCCAGGCCTGACGCGGGGCGACAAGCCCGTTCACGGCGAAGCCGACCGCGAGTTCCGCGCCTTCGCCAGAATGGCCACCGACCAGGGCGCAGCCATCCCCCTCTAGCGCCCGCACGGCGCCCTGCATCATCGCTTCCAGATCGCGCCGCATCTTGCCGCCGGGCGCATAGGGTACGGTGGCGATGGCGAGCGCCGTCCAGGGCCGCGCGCCCATCGCGTGGAGATCCGACAGCGCATGCGCGGCGGCGATCTCGCCGAATAGGAACGGGTCATCGAGGAAGGCGCGGAAATGATCCACGCTCTGCACCACCGCTTGACCGAGCGGGGGCTGCACCAGCGCGGCGTCGTCGGGCGCGGCGAGGCCAAGCAGGATGTCGGGCGCCTCGGTGACCGGGAGCGCGCGCAGCATTCCGGCCAGCGCCTCGGCGCCGATCTTGGCGCCGCACCCGCCGCAGCGCATCGGCGCGGCGGCGGCCTGCATCCGCATTGGCTTCTGGAACATGCCGATCCAGCGCCGGTCGATATGGTCCTTCCAGCGCCAGACGAGCCTGCCGGAGACGGCGAGCCCGTTGCGCCAGGCCACCGCCTCGCCGTCGCCGAGGCCGAGGATGGCCAGCGCTTCCTTCTGCGGGCGCCAGGGGCGGAGCGCCCGCCCCGAGGCCGCGCGGCGCAGATTGCCGGCGAGCGCGGCGCCGGCGCGGACGGCCCAGACGCCGGCCTTCGGACGCGGCGCGCCCTCCAGTGCGGCGCAGTCCCCGGCGGCGAATACGAAAGGGTGGCTGAGGCTGCGGAGCGAGCGATCCACGCGCACGCAGCCCGCCGCGTCGCAAGCGAGGCCCGAGGCGGCGAGGAAGGCGGGGCCGACGATCCCGGTGGCCCAGAGCGCGGCATCAACCTCGAGGAAGGAGCCGTCGGAGAGGGCAAGCTTACCCGCCGACAGCGCGCCCGCCTGCACGCCGTTGACCAGCTCCACCCCCGCGTCGGCCAGTGCGGCGCGGACGCGCCGGCGCGCTGCGGCAGGGGCGGTGTCGAGCGGTTCGGAACCGCCGGCGACCAGCACGATCCGGGCGCGGCGGCCGAAGCGGCGGGTGAGCGCGAGCGCAAGCTCGCTGCCGGCGGCTCCGGCCCCGACCACGGCCAGCCGCGCGCCCTCCGGCATCGATTCTTCGAGCGCGGCGAGGCGCTCGAGGAAGGCGCCGATAGGCTTCACCGGCATGCCCGCGCCTTCGGGCATTTTCGGCTCACCGCCGACGTCGATGGAAAGGAGGTCGAAGGCGACCGGCGGACGGCCCTCCACGGCGACGAGCCGTCCTTGCAGGTCGATCGCCTCGGCCGCGCCGAGGATGAGCCGCGCCCCTGCCGCGGCGGCGAGCGGGGCGAGGTCGATATGCGCCTGGTCGAAGCGGTAGTCGCCGCGGATAAGGCCGGGCAGCATCCCGGAATAGGGCGTGTCCGGCTCGCGCCCGATCAGGGTCAGCCGCACGCCAGGCTGCGGTCGGGCGGCGAAGCGGCGCAGCACCTCGACATGGGCGTGCCCGGCGCCGAGCAGGACGAGGTCGGTGGTGATCGGGGCGGGCGCGGGGGTCACGCGGCGGGTTCAGGCGCCGATGTCGCGCCGGCAGAAGCCGTCCGGCCAGTCGATCGCATCGACGGCCGCGTAGACGCGGCGGCGGGCCGCTTCGGCATCCGGGCCGGTGGCGCAGATGGTCAGCACGCGCCCGCCCGCGGCGGTCAGGTTGCCGCCGCCGTCGCGCGCCGTGCCGGCATGGAACACGAGCGCGCCCTGGGCGGCGGCGCGGTCCAGGCCGCTGATGACCGACCCCGCGCTGGGATGCTCCGGGTAGCCCTTGGAGGCCAGAACCACCGCGCACGACGCCTCCTCGCGCCAGCGCAGGTCGAAATGCGCGAGTTCGCCCTCGCAGGCGGCGAGCAGGGCCGGCAGGAGGTCGGACGCCAGGCGCGGCAGCAGCGCCTGGCACTCGGGATCGCCCATGCGCGCATTGAACTCGATCAGCTTGTAGCCTTCCTCGGTGTGCATCAGCCCCGCGAACAAGAAGCCGCGGAACGGCAGGCCGCGGCGGGCGAGCTCGGCCAGCGCGGGGCGGACGATGCCCGCCATGATCGCCGCCTCGGCCTCCTTCGTCATGCCGGGCGCGGGCGAGACCGCGCCCATCCCGCCCGTATTCGGGCCGAGATCGCCGTCATAGGCGCGCTTGTGGTCGCGCGCGGAGCCGAACGGGATCGCGTGCGCGCCGTCGCAGAGGGCGAAGAAGGAAAGCTCCTGGCCGGTCAGGCACTCCTCGATCACCACCGCGGCCCCGGCCTCGCCGAAGGCACGGGCTTCCATCATGCGCTCGATGGCGTGCAGCGCCTCCTGTTCGGTCGCGGCGACGACGACGCCCTTGCCGGCGGCGAGCCCGTCGGCCTTCACCACGATCGGCGCGCCGCGGCGGCGGACGAATTCGCGCGCGGCCTCGGCATCCTCGAACCGTTCCCAGCGCGCGGTGGGGATGCCCGCCGCTTCGCAAATCTCCTTGGTGAAGGACTTGCTGCCTTCCAGCCGCGCCGCCGCCGCACGCGGGCCGCAGCAGGCGATCCCGGCGTCGAGCAGCGCGTCGGCCAGCCCGGCGACCAGCACCGACTCAGGGCCGGGGACCACCAGATCGATCTCCTGGTCGAGCGCGGCCATCACGAGGCCGGTGATGTCGGTCGCCGCGATGGGCAGGCACGCGGCGATGTCCGCGATGCCCGGATTGCCCGGCGCGCACCAGAGTTTCGTGAGGAGCGGGCTGGCGGCGAGCGCCCAGCAAAGTGCGTGCTCGCGCCCGCCCGAACCTACGACCAGCACCCGCATCGCCCGCCCCCGCTTCTTCCGGCCGGGCTGGTAGCATAAAGCTCGGCCGATGGACGATCCGCGCGCCGCCGCCCTTTCCAACCTGCCCGAATACACGGTCTCGGAGCTTTCGGGCGCGGTGAAGCGCACGCTGGAGAGCGGGTTCGGGCGGGTACGGGTGCGCGGAGAGATCACGGAGGTCCGCCGCTACCCGTCCGGACACACCTATTTCGCGCTCAAGGACGAGGGGGCGAAGCTTTCGGCGGTGCTGTGGAAATCGGCCGCCGCGCGCGTCGGGCTGAGGCCGGAGGACGGGGTGGAGGTGATCGCCACCGGCCGGCTCTCGGCCTATGTCGACCGCAGCTCCTACCAGCTTGTGGTCGACCGCATCGAATATGCGGGCGCCGGGGCGCTCCTGGCGCGGATCGAGATGCTGCGCCAGCGGCTCGCGGCCGAAGGCTTGTTCGAAGCGGCGCGCAAGCGAGCGCTGCCGCTGCTGCCGCGCGTGATCGGGGTGGTGACATCCGAAAGGGGCGCGGTGATCCAGGACATCCGCACCACGCTCGCCCGCCGCTTTCCGCGCCCGCTGCTGTTGTGGCCGGTGCCGGTGCAGGGCGAGGGCGCGGCGGAGCGGATCGCCGCCGCGATCGCCGGATTCGACGCACTCGCGCCGGGCGGGCACGTGCCGCGCCCGGACGTGCTGATCGTCGCGCGCGGCGGCGGCAGCCTGGAAGATCTGATGGCGTTCAACGAGGAGGCGGTTGTGCGCGCCGCCGCCGCCTGCCGGATTCCGCTGATCTCGGCGGTGGGGCACGAGACCGACACCACCTTGATCGACTTCGCCGCCGACCGCCGCGCGCCGACGCCGACGGCGGCGGCCGAGATGGCGGTGCCGGTGCGCGCCGATCTGCTCGCCGATCTGGCGCAGCGGGGCGCGCGCCTTCTTGCCTGCATCAACCACGGCGTTACGCAGCGGCGGCTGGCGCTCGGCCGCGCGGAGCGGGGGCTGCCCGATCTGCCGTCGCTCTTGGGACAGGCGCGGCAGCGGGTGGATGATCGGGCAGAGCGGCTGGCGAACGCGCTCCCCAATCTGCTCGCCGGGCGGCGCGCGGCACTTGACCGCGCGGAGCGGCGCATGCCCGACCTGCCGGGGCTCGTGCTGCGGAAGCGGCAGATGCTGGCGGAGCAAGGGGCGCGGCTCGTGATGGCACTGCCCGCGTTCGCCGAGCGGCGGCGCAATTCGCTGCTGCTCTGCGGGCAGAAGCTCGATTCCGGGCTGCGGCACGCGGTAGCCGGAGTACACCGGCGCGCGGGGGGCGTGATGGCGCGCCTCTCGGACGCGTCGATCCGCGCCGCGTTGCGCGAATACCGCGCGCGCATCGCGGGCGATGGCGGTCGGCTGGAGGCGGTCTCACCCTTGGCGGTGCTGAAGCGCGGCTACGTTCTGGTTTCCGACGCGAGCGGGCATACGCTGACCGAGGCCGCGCAGGTCAAGCCGGGCGCGCGGCTTTCGCTGCGCTTCTGCGACGGCGAGGTGGGCGCGACCGCCGACGGCGGCGGGCCCGCGGCGCGGCAGGGGCGGTTGGCGCTGTAGGGGCAAGGAGCGGGGCGCAATGCGCCGAAGGGGCGCCGCGATGGCGGACTGCGCCGCGGCAAGAGCCCCCTTTCCGGGAGGCGGCAGCCCCGAGGTTGCACAGGGACGACAGCGCGAGCAGCGGCGGACCACCGAACCCTCCGTGGCCCTCCGTGTCTCCTTCGCGCCCGCCGCGTGCCGGCCTAGTCCATTACCTATCCAACGTTATTATGTTGGCCAGAATGAGCCCCCTAATCCGCCCCGCCAGCGCGCCGGCTCACGTAAACCCGTCGTCCGCCGCCTTGGGCGGGCGCCCCGCCGCCGCCGCCTCGCTCCGCAGCCAGGCGCGCACCTCCGCCAGCTGCCGCAGCAGCTCCTCCTTGGGGCGCGGCGTGATATGCGCGCAATCGCGCGCCAACCCCGCCGACCCCGCCGGCCACAAGCCG
>Ga0209062_1000840_pt1 | contig 71367 bp, 61 predicted proteins | sample Coa_R2_2_FD_187158 | JGI IMG/M metagenome (GOLD analysis project Ga0209062, IMG submission 187158) | Surface soil microbial communities from Centralia Pennsylvania, which are recovering from an underground coalmine fire - Coalmine... | ecosystem: Environmental > Terrestrial > Soil > Unclassified... | reverse complement strand
CCCTATCGTGGAGTCAGGTTCACATCTCCAACGCAACCCGCTAACCGTCCCCCGAGTCAACTTGCCGCACCAAAATCGCCTCGCCAACCCGGCCCGACACGCGGAAAGGTCAAAATGAGAATTGCTGGGCTTACTCAAGGTTTGCTTAAGGTATCGATTCGGCGTGTTGGGGGTTTACCCCACCAGCACGTTCCGGAACTGCCACGGATCCGTGGGATCGATGTTCTCGGGAAATAGCCCGGGCCGGCCGGTCAGCGGCGTCCAGTCCGTGTAGGTGCCGATGACCGGGCCGAGATAGGGCCGCTGGATCTCAAGGCAACGGCGGAAATCCATCTCGTCGGCCTCCACTATGCCGCGATCCGGATTTTCCAATGCCCAGACCATTCCGGCGAGCACCGCCGAAGTCACCTGCAGGCCGGTGGCGTTCTGGTACGGCGCGAGCTTGCGGGTCTCCTCCACTGAAAGCTGGGAGCCGTACCAATAGGCGTTCTTGGCATGGCCGTAGAGAAGCACTCCGAGTTCGTCGATCCCATCAACGATCTCGTGCTCGTCGAGAATGTGATGACTGTCCTGAATAACGCCGGCGCGCCCAAACAATTCATGCAGCGACAGCACCGCGTCGTTGCACGGGTGATAGGCGTAGTGGCAGGTCGGCCGGTAGACGACCCTGCCCCCCTCGCGCAGCGTGAAATAGTCGGCGATCGAGATCGATTCGTTGTGGGTGACCAGGAAGCCGTATTGCGCCCGTGGCGTCGGCGTCCATGACCGCACCCGGGTGTTGGCGCCGGGCTGCAGCATGTAGATGGCGGCATCACAGCCGCTGGCGTGACGGCGGCCGTTGTCCGGCATCCATTTTTCGTGGGTGCCCCAGCCGAGTTCCGCCGGCTGCATGCCCTCCGACAGAAAACCCTCCACGGACCAGGTGTTGACAAAGACGTTGGGCGCCTTCGGATGGCGGGCTCGCTGTGTATCGCGCTCGGCGATATGAATGCCCTTGACGCCGAGCCTCATGGCGAGTCGGCCCCAGTCCTCACGGGACTGAGGCCCGGCCGTCTCGACATTAAGATCGCGCGCAATATCAAGGAGCGCCTGTTTGACGAACCACGACACCATGCCGGGATTGGCGCCGCAGCACGACACTGCCGTGATGCCGCCGGGGCTGCGCCGGCGCGCTTCGAGCAGTGTTTCGCGCAGCGCGTAGTTGGAGCGCGCCGCCGGTTCGAGCTTGGCGTCGAAATAGAGGCCCGGCCACGGCTCGATCACCGTGTCGATATAGAATGCCCCCACCTCGCGGGCGAGCTCCATGATGGCGATCGAGCTGGTGTCGACCGAAAGGTTGACGCAAAAACCGCGGCCGCTGCCCGCGGTCAGCAACGGCGTGAGGAATTCGCGATAGTTATCGCGGGTGACGGCCTGATGAATGAACCGGATGCCGCGTGAATCGAGGATCTTGCGGTCGGAATCGTCGGGATCGATGACGACGAGCCTTGCAGGGTCGTACGAGAAATGCCGCTCGATCAGGGGAAGCGTGCCCTTGCCGATCGACCCGAAGCCGATCATCACGATGGGGCCTTCGATCCGGGCATGAACGGGCCAATCACTCATCGTGGACTCCGGAGACAAGACGACGGACGACAGATGACAGAGGTCGGACACCAATCTTCCGACGCCTGTCCTCTGTCGTCCGTCAACCGTCCTCTGTCAAATATGAAACGCCTTCAACGGTGCGAAGCCGTTGAACCCGACTGATGCGTAGGTCGCCGTATAGGCGCCGGTGCCCTCGATCAGGACTTTGTCGCCGATCTCCAGGCTGATCGGCAGCTCGTAGGGCGTTTTTTCGTACAGCACATCCATGGAGTCGCAGGTCGGACCCGCCAGTACACAAGGCCCCGCTTCGCCGCCGTCGCGCGAGGTGCGGATCGGATACCGGATCGACTCGTCCATCGTCTCGGCCAGGCCGCCGAACTTGCCGATGTCAAGGTAGACCCACCGGACGTTGTCGCTCTCGCTCTTCCTTGAGACCAGCACGACTTCGGCCTCGATGACGCCGGCGTTGCCGACCATGCCGCGGCCGGGCTCGATAATGGTCTCCGGTATGGCGTTGCCGAAATGCTTGCGCAGCGCACGGAATATGGAATTTCCGTAGGCTTTCACGGTCGGCACCTCTTTGAGGTATCTGGTCGGGAAACCGCCCCCGAGGTTGACCATTGTGAGCTGGACGCCACGCTCGGCGCAGGCGCGGAAAATCGCCGCCGCCGACTTGAGCGCCTGGTCCCAAGCCTGCGTGCGACGCTGCTGGGAGCCGACATGGAACGACACCCCGTGGGCTTCGAGGCCGAGCCGATGGGCGTGTTCGAGCACATCGACCGCCATCGGCAGGTCGCAGCCGAACTTGCGCGACAGCGGCCACTCGGCGCCGGCGCAATCGAACAGAAAACGGCAGAACACCCGCGCGCCCGGCGCGGCGCGCGCAATCTTCTCGACCTCCGCTTTGGAGTCGACTGCAAACAGCCGGACCCCGAGCGCGAAGGCGCGTGCGATGTCCCGTTCCTTCTTGATCGTGTTTCCGAAAGAGATGCGGTCGGGCGTGGCGCCGGCGGCGAGCACGCTCTCGATCTCTGTAATCGAAGCGGTATCGAAACAGGAGCCGAGCCCAGCGAGCAGCGTCAACACTTCCGGCGACGGGTTCGCCTTGACGGCGTAGAATACCCGCGTGTCCGGCAGCGCGCTGGCGAACGCCCGGTAATTGTCGCGTACAACCTCAAGATCGACCACGAGGCACGGTCCGTCGTCCTCGCGGCGGCGCAGAAACTCATGGATGCGCTCCGTCATGGCGCTCTCCCCGCAGGCGAAAGGGAGCGGCAGGCCGCTCGATATGGCGCCGGGCTTCGGGTCTCAGACGACGCGCGATGGGGACGCGCCGGCGAGAGGGCCAAAGACCCTGCAAGGCTGCCTTCGCTTGGATGGGGAAGATCCCCGATCCGCACGTGCGGCAATGATGAACAAGCCTCTTCGGTAGCCCGCGCCGGTTGGTGGAGGACCGGCAGAGACCAAAAAAGCCCGCTCCGTCGTTGCTTTAAGCCGCGTCCCCCGTGGAGAACGAGGTGCGCCGGTTTCGCCTCCGGCTGTCAATCAAGTGTTCGGAGCTCAAACGATCCGATGACCTTACGGTCATCGCGATCTCGCTCCGGGCGGCTGTCCGGCCTCTTGTCCGGATGCCCACCGACTGACACACGGCCACAGGCACGTGCGAAATTGGGCAATTTCGAAATAAGTGATTTTAAAAATTCGCGCAAGCTCTTTGCGCCGCCAGAGCCGCTGCAAACTCAAAAAAATTTTCGGAGTCGCTCGGACGCGTTCGAATGCCGCTTAACGGCGCATCATCTTGCCGTCGTGAATGGCTCGACCCGCATCCCATTGCGCACGAACGCGACCATCACGGCGACGCCGATCAGAAAGAAGACGGCTTGAGCATAGACCGCGTAGTCGGCAAGGCCGAAAAGGCTGGCGAGCGCCCAGCCCCCAGCGAACGCGGCGCCAAACACCTCGGCGCTGATGAGCACTGCCGCACTGAGCACCGTGATGACGCTTTGCCAGACGATGCGGCGGGGTGCAGAAGAGGAGGGCTGCGACATCTGTTGATCCTGTTTTTCGCGGGCAATTTCCACCAAATGGCTGGCCGGATCAAGACGCATCAGCAGCCAATGGTGGGCTAATTTGATGCAGGATACGCCCCTTTTTCGGGCCTTTGCGACGTCCGCGCAGTCCGCAAGATTACAACCACATCCAAAACCATTTAAAGTGAACGATCAGAATCGCCAGCCCGAACCGGAAAACCAATGCCATCGACTTCGTCGCCCTCTGCCCGCGATCGCGCCAACCCTCTCCTGGAAGCCTGGACGCCTCCTGACGAGACGCCGCCCTTCCCGGCGATCCGGCCGGAGCATTTCAGGCCCGCTTTTGACCGCGCCATGGCGGATCATATGGCTGAGATCGAGGCCATTGCCGCCTGCCCGGAACCGCCGAGCCTCGCCAACACAATCGTGGCGCTGGAACGGAGCGGGCGTGCGCTGGACCGGGTTTCGGCTGTGTTTCATGCGCTGACCGGCGCCCATACGAATGATGCCTTGATGGCGCTTGAGCGCGAGATGTCGCCTTTGCTCGCGGCTCACCGCAATCGCATCCACCTTCACGACGGGCTTTATGCCCGCATCAAGGCGCTGTGGGACCAGCGCGACGCGCTTCATCTCACCCCCGAGGAGGCGCGGGTGCTGGAGCGCTACCACGTCACGTTCCGCCGCGCCGGCGCCGGACTGCCAGAGGATGCGAAGAGCCGGATTGCGGCGCTCGGCGAGCGGCTGGCCGCGCTCGGCACCGCCTTCAGCCAGAACGTGCTGGCCGATGAGCAGGCTTACGCGCTCGTGCTTGAGAGTGAAGAAGACCTCGCCGGCCTGAGCGAAAGCGCGCGCGCCGCGGCCCGCGCCGCCGCGGCGGAGCGCGGCGCGCCGGACAAGCATGCGATCACGCTGGCGCGGTCCAGCGTTGAGGCCTTCCTGCGGTCCTCAACGCGGCGGGACCTGCGGGAGAAGGCCTACGAAGCTTGGGTCGCCCGCGGCAATAGCGGCGGCGCGACCGACAACAAGGCCATCATCGCTGAAACGATCGCGCTGCGCGCCGAACGGGCGCGGCTCCTCGGCTATCCGACCTTTGCGGATTATCGCCTCGATGACGCGATGGCAAAGACCCCGCAAGCGGTCGAGGCCTTGCTCGAACGCGTGTGGTCGCCTGCCCGGGCGCGCGCCATGGCGGACCGCGACGCCCTCCAGGAACTGATCCGGCAAGAGGGCGGCAACTTCGATCTTGCCGCGTGGGATTGGCGCTATTACGCGGAAAAACTGCGCAAAGCGCGCTGCGACATCGATGCGGCCGAGATCGCGCCATACCTTCAGCTCGAAAACATGATCGCGGCGGCCTTTGACACCGCCCGCCGGCTGTTCGGCCTGACGTTCCGGGAGCGGCAGGACGTGCCGGTCTGGCACCCTGACGTGCGGGTGTGGGAGGTGTCCGGCCCACAGGCCAAGTTCCAGGGGCTGTTTTTCGGCGACTATTTCGCCCGCTCCTCCAAGCGCAGCGGCGCCTGGATGACGATGCTGCGCACCCAGCACAAGCTTGACGGCGAGGTGAGGCCGCTCGTTCTCAACGTGATGAATTTCGCCAAGGCGGGCGACGGCCAGCCGACGCTCCTTTCGTTCGACGACGCGCGGACTTTGTTCCACGAATTCGGCCATGCCCTCCACGCCCTGCTGTCGGACGTCACCTACCCGATGATCGCCTGCACCCGGGTCGCAACCGATTTCGTCGAATTGCCGTCGCAGCTCTATGAACATTGGCTGGAACGGCCCGAAGTGCTGCGCCGCTTCGCGCTGCACTATCAGACCGGCGAACCGATGCCTGAGGACCTGCTGCGGCGCCTCCTCGCGGCGCGCACCTTCGACCAGGGGTTCGCCACCGTGGAATATGTGGCCTCGGCGCTGGTCGACCTTGCGTTCCACCAGGCTCCGGAGCCCGATAAAATCGACCCGGCAGCATTCGAGGCGGACGTCCTGGCTCGCATCGGGATGCCGGCGGAGATCGGCATGCGCCACCGCTCCCCCCATTTCCTGCATGTCTTCGCGGGCAACGGCTATGCGGCCGGCTATTACAGCTACATGTGGTCCGAGGTGCTGGACGCCGACGCCTTTGAGGCGTTCCGGGAAGCGGGCGACGTGTTCGATCCTGCGATCGCAGCGCGTCTGCGCGATGAGATCCTCTCAGCCGGCGGCTCGCGCGACCCCGGTGAAGCCTACCGGGCCTTCCGCGGCCGGCTGCCGGCCGTGGACGCCCTGTTGCGCAAGCGGGGTTTCGCCGACGCGGCGGCGGGGTGAGCATGGCTGTAGGGCGACCCGTGTGGTCGCCCCCTACATTTCCCTTGGGGAACATGCCAACTCATCCCGGCACGATCGAGAACTCGTTCATGCTCTCCGCCGAGTCCCGCGAGAACCGCATCCGGTAAAAATGCGCGTAGCGGCCCGAGCGCGCCAGAAGCTCGGTGTGGCGCCCGGATTCCACGATCACGCCCTTTTCGACGACGTGGATCATGTCGGCCTGGGTGACGGTGTGCAGCCGGTGCGCGATCACCAGGGTGGTGCGGCCCTTGATCAATTCGCCCATGGCGTCCTGGACGAAACGCTCGGACTCGGTGTCGAGCGCTGCGGTCGGCTCGTCCAGCAGGATGATGGGCGCATCGCGAATGAGCGCCCGGGCAATGGCAATGCGCTGGCGCTGGCCGCCGGAGAGCTGTGCGCCATGTTCCCCCACCATCGTGTCGTATCCGGCCGCAAATTGCGAGATGAACTCGTCGGCATGCGCCGCGCGCGCGGCCGCGATGATCTCGGCTTCGCTCGCGCCGGGCCGGCCCAGGCCGATGTTGTGGCGGATGGTGCCGTGGAACAGGAACACGTCCTGTCCCACAAAGGCGATGTGACGCCGTATGGATTCCTCGGATACAGCACCGTAATCCTGCCCATCGAGCCGGATGGTCCCGCTGTTCGGCGCATAAAGCGCCAGCACCAGATTGAAGATCGTCGACTTGCCGCCGCCGGATGGCCCTACGAAAGCGGTCACCTCGCCGGGTTTGGCGACAAACGAGAGCTGGCGCAGCACCGGATTGCCGGGGCGGTAAGCGAATGAAACCTGGTCGAATTCGATCCCGCCGCGCGTAATTTTGATGTCGGGTCTCGGCCGCGCCGGCTCGCGATCCGGAATGTCGAGGATATCGAACAGCACCTGGACGCCGGTCAGCGCGTTGTGCAGATCGATGTTGAGCCGGGCGATGCGCTTTGCGGGCTCGTAGGCGAGCAAGAACGCCGTGATGAAGGAAAATAATTCCCCCGGCGGCAGGTTGAGCACCAGGACGCGGTAGCCGCCGTAGATGAACACGCCGGCAATCGCGAAGCCGCCGAGCGCTTCCATCAGCGGCGTCGAGCGGTTAGCCACCCGTGCGAGCTTGTTGGAGGCGCGCTCGACCGCGGCGATGCTCTCATAGACCTGCTCGCGCACCACCGTTTCGAGATTGAAGGCCTTGATGATCTTAAATCCCTGGATGGTCTCCTGCATGGTCTTGAGGATGTCGGCGCCGCCCCCGAATTGCGTCAGGGTGATGGCGCGAACCCGCTTCATCAGCTTGCGCACCGTGAGGACCGCCGGCGGCATCACCATGAAGGCGAGAATGGCCATGAACGGCGCCTTCCACACCATCACGGCGACCAGGCCGATGAGGGAGAGGAGATCGCGCCCAAGCGCATTAATGACGAGGCTCAACACCTGTGCGGCTGAACCCGCCCCGAAGGTGATGCGGGCTGCGAATTCGGAGGAATGGCGGTCGGCATAAAAGCCGGCGTCTTGCCCCAGGAGCTTGTCGAACATGCGCCGCTGGTTGTCGGCGATGATCTCGTTGCCGACTCGCGCCAGCGTCACGGCCTGTCCGTAGGTTGAGAGCCCCTTGATGGTAAAGAGGACAATCATCGTGACGCCGACGAGGGCGACGCCCGCGAACCGGCGTTCAGTATAGGCCTCATCAATTCCGGGACCGACGATGAACGCCATTCCGGCCGTGCAGCCGGCGCCGACCGCCATCAAGGCGAAGGAGATCAGGTAGCGCCGCCAATGGCTGCTGCCATGCTCGACCAGGAGCCGGCGAATCAAAGCCGGCGAGCCGTTCGGGTCGGCAAACAGCTCGCGCCAGAAACGTGTGAGCATCGGTACCGGTTCGATCCAGGCGGCGCCCCTGCGCCCTCAGGACTCAGGGCTGTAGCGGACCGGCGCGACATTGTCCACGCGTGGGCAGGGCCGGCGCAGGCCCAGCCATAATGTTGGAGGGGCGCCCCTGAACGGCCCTCGGGGGCAACAGCCGGGGCGGTCTTCATCGCGCCAATTTTGGCTTCGCCGAGAATGAGCGGCCGGATCGGGGCAGCTTGGCAATAGTCTTTAGCCTACCCTGCAAGCGGGAGGGAGCGCCGCGGCCTGAGTTAAGCTGGCGCCTCGGCTGGGCGGCCCACAAAAAGGCCGGCCAGCGTCTCAATCGGAACGCTCGAGCCCTTCGAGCATGCTCCGGGTCGGCAAACGAATGTTGAAGCGCCCGGCGAGGCGATCGAGACCGATCACGCTGCCGCGCGCTATGGCCGCGAGATCGAGCTTTTCGTCAAGGTCAATCGGGATGCCGCGCCAGATGACAAAGCCGCCCAGCCCGATCGCCAGCGCAATCATGGCGTAGACCAGGATCAATGTGGCCGGCGTGGTGGCGGCGATGGCAGCTCCGGCGAAACCGCCGAGCCGCAGCGTCGACACCGCCGCGATCACGGCGAACATGGACACGGCGCCGCCCTGGCGGGTGGTGCGGGGGAATCCCAGAATGGCAAAAGCGATGAATCCGAATGCCAGCGGATAGAGCGGCGCGAAAACGCGTTCGTGAAACTCGACGCGGAACTGCGACGGTGAAAGCTTGAACACCGGATCGTCGGTGGCCGGAAATGCGAGTTCCCAGACGTATTTTTCGCGCAGGCCGACAGTGGCTTGCGGCGCCGGCGCGAGCCGGGAGAGATCGAATGCGTACTGATCGAATACCACGATGGTGGGGTCGCGTTCCTTGCTGCGGCGGCGCTGCACGTTGCCGTCGCGCATGACCAGAAAGGCGTTGTCGTCCCGCTGCACGATCTGGCCGTATTCGGCCACAATGGTGACGCGCTCGTCGGCATCGCGCGTGTCGTCGATGAAGACCCCCTGAAACTGGTTCTCGCCGCGCCGCTCGCGAATATGAAATATCAGCCCGCGGTCGACCGAGGTGAAGGCTCCCGGCCGCACGATGTTTGAAACGACGTCGGTTCTGACCCTGGTAATCTCAGCGGCCATCTTTCGCTGCAGCCACGGGGCCAGATACGCCGAAAGGCAGGCAACGAAGATCGCGACAATGATGCATGACGCCAATACAGGCCAAAATGCCCGTCGCGGCGAAACGCCGGCCGCGTTCATCACGACCAGTTCGGAATCGCCGTTGAGCTTGGTCAGCGCGTAGCATATCGCGATCACGATCGCGATCGGGGCGATGACCAGCATCAGGATCGGCACCAGGAGGCCAGTGATGCGCAGGAATACCAGGATGGTCTGGCCCTGATTGGTGATGAGGTCGACCTCGCGCAGAATCTGGGTGATCCAGATCACCAGCGTGAGGTTGATCAGGATCAGCAGGAAGCCGGCGAAAATCGTGCGGAATATATAGCGATCGATCGAAGCCATGATGCTCGTGTTTGGCTCACGCCCGCTGAGGCGAGCGCGCGAATGCAGCCCGGACTGAGCGAAGCGAAATCCGGGATCCCGCCCGCGATGCGGGAGGCGCTCCGGATCGCTCCCGGGTTTCGCTTCGCTCACCCCGGGCTACTTTACCATGCTCGCCCCTCTCACCGTATCCATTATCAGCCCCGCATCCCCCGGCGCGCTGTCGCCACGCCACGCCACGTGGCCGTCCGGCCGCACCAGGACCAGACGGCGTTCATAGAGTGCGGCTGCCTCCTCGTTGCGGATATCGTGGACCTTCAGAGGGATGCGCCGCTCGGCGGCGGCCTTTACAAGCGGCGCCGCGTCAGCCGGCGCCGTGCCGAAGCGCATCAGCACGAAGCCGCGGCCGAACAGATCGAGCGTCGATCGCTCGGGCGCAAGCCAGAAGTGAGGCGCACGATGGCCAGGCCGTGCGGTCTGCACATAGGTCGCGACGTCATCGGGCGGCGCCCGACTGCCGTCGGGAACGCAGATCGGAGAGTTCTCATAGCGATAGCCGAGCTGGATGCCAAGGGTGAACCATTCCCGGCGCATGATGGCGGTGAATTTCGTCCCGAATGCGCGCCGGGCGGCATCGCCCGCAGGGCCAGGCTGGAAAATTTCCGGCGGCGGGGGATCCTCGCGCGTCGACAGCATGCGGGCGAGGTTGCCGGCGGCTTCCTCGACAATGCGCGCGGCGATCGGCCGCCGCTCCAGCTCGTAAGAGGCAAGCAGGGCCTCGCCGCCCCAGCCGGACAGGCGCGCCGCGAGCTTCCAGGCGAGATCGACCGCTTCCTGAATGCCGGTGTTCATGCCGAAACCCCCAGTCGGGGAAAGCTGATGTGCGCTGTCGCCAACGAGAAAGACGCGGTTCGTGCCGTAGCGATCGGCGACCAGTTCGCGGCGCGTCCACGGCAGGATCGAGACGATGTCGAAATCGAACGCGCAGCCCACGGCGCGCTCAATAGCGGTGCGCAGTTCGGCTTCGCTGAGTTTCCGATATTTGCGGCTGCCGACCAGCGAAAACCGCCAGTGGTCGCGGCCGTCGATGGCGACGAGAGTCGCGAAGGTGCCCTCCGGTCCGATGAAGATGAAGCGATAGGCCGGCTTCATGTTGTGCAGTTTTTCGAGGCCTGCGCAGCGGAAGATGACGTTAGTGGTGTAGGTCAGCACAGGATTGCCGGCGAGCGCGATGCCAAGTCGCTCGCGACATGGGCCGGCGGCCCCGTCGCAGGCGATCAGAAAGTCCGCCGCGATGGTTTCGCTTGCGCCGGCCGCATGATCGATCACTTGCGCTGTCACGCTATCGGGGTGTTCGGTAAAATCCACAAGCTCGGTTGAGTAGCGCCGCGTCACATGTGGAAACATGCCGGCGAACCGCGCCAGCACCGGGTCGAAGAAATTCTGCGGGCATCGCTCCCGCTTCTGCGGGCTCTGCGGCGGCGGCCTCTCCTCCCGTGGAGATGGGAACGGCTCGCGGCCGAGTTCGTAGCCGTTGGCGAGGCTCGTCACCCAGGCATTATCCTGGGGATAGTCGCGGTTATAACCGGCCGCCTCGACCCACGGCACGATGCCCCAGCGCCGGCAGAATTCCATCGTGCGGACATGGACCATGTCCATCCGAGGCTGGGTGATGCGGCCGTCAGTCTTTTCGATCAGCACGCAGGGGATGCCGCGCCAACCGAGATCGCCCGCCATCGCAAGCCCAACCGGACCGCCCCCCACAATCAAGACCGGCGTTTTCATGAGTTGAGATCGGGTGACATTGGGGCCAGTTCATTTTGCCGGCGGCCTGTGCCCGGCCAGCATGATATAGGCCGCAACCATGAACCAGAAGGCGTAGTCACTGACAAAAGGAATGTAGGCGAATACTGCAACGACGGCGAGGCCCGCGATAATGAGAGAAACGACATGTACGCTGAAAATATTGAACATTGCTTATGCCTGTACAATTTTGCCTCATTTGAATCTTGCGCGGGTGAAGAAGCTTCAGGCCGGGCCCGCGGCCGCCGCCCTGGAAACGGCCTTGATCGCTTGGATGCACTCTTGCGGGCGGCGGCAGCCGCTCAAGGGCGCCTGGCGCGCGTTTAATCGCGCTGCCCAAGCGCCGCTTAAGCAGTCGAGACCCTTGACCGGCTGCCGCCGCCCGCCATAAAGAGCATCCAAGCGATCAGGGCCGCGAGCGATCGCGGCGTCGCCGCGCAACACGTCCTGATCCACTCGAAATTCAAAGAGCCACAATTCTTGAGCCCCCTTCGATCTTTCTCGTTCATAATCGGCAAAGCCGTCTCGTGTCTATTTGGTGCAGGGGGCTCTCTTAGGCTTTGAGAGCGGGGCCGGCGCCTTGACATCTCCGGCGTAGCTGCGCGGCGATGATGCCTGAGATAGAACGCTGCGGATATGAACGCAAACGACGGCTGAGCCGGATGGCGAACACGCAAGCACAGGACCGGCGCGGCCTGCCATCCGTCGATGCGGTGATGCGCAGCGCCGCCGCACGGGCGGCGGCGGAGCGGTTCGGACGTTCCGCCGCTGTCGACGCGGTGCGGCAGGAGCTCGCGGAACTGCGCCGCAACGGCCTCGCGGTTGCCGAGGACGATGCTGCCGCCCTGGCGCTGGCCCGTCTTGAAGCCGCCGACGCTGCGCGCCTCAGGCGCGTCTACAATCTCACCGGCACTGTGCTGCATACGAATCTCGGCCGCGCCGTGGTCGCGGAGACCGCAATCGCGGCGGCGGCTGAGGCGATGCGCCACGCCGTTGCGCTCGAATATGATCTTCGCGCAGGCAGGCGCGGCGACCGCGACGACGTTCTGCGTGATCTATTGCGCGAGCTGACCGGCGCCGAGGACGCCACCGTGGTGAACAACAACGCCGCCGCGGTGCTGCTGGTCCTCAACACACTCGCCAAGGGCCGCGAGGCGATCGTGTCGCGCGGCGAGCTGATTGAGATCGGCGGCGCTTTCCGCATGCCCGAGATCATGAGCCGCGCGGGCGCCAGGCTCGTTGAGGTCGGCACCACCAACCGCACCCACCTCAAGGACTATGTTGATGCACTGGGGCCGAAGACCGGCGCGGTGCTGAAGGTTCATCCGTCGAACTATCGCATCGAAGGGTTTACGGCGCAGGTTGCGGCGGCTTCGCTCGCCCCTCTGACGCGCCGCCACGGCGTGCCGCTGATCGACGATCTCGGCTCCGGCACCCTCATCGATCTCGCTGGCTTCGGCCTTCCCCACGAGCCCACGGTCGCCCAGGCGGTCGCGGCGGCCGACCTTGTGACGTTCTCCGGCGACAAGCTCCTGGGAGGCCCGCAGGCGGGATTCATCGTCGGACGCGCGGATTTGGTGGCGCGGATCAACAAGAATCCGCTCAAGCGCGCGCTGCGCATCGACAAGGCGCGGCTTGCCGCGCTCGAAGCGACGCTCAAGCTCTATCGCGATCCCGACCGGCTGGCCTCTCGCCTGCCGACGCTCCGCCTGCTCACTCGCCGCCCCGATGACATTGCCGCGATGGCATCCCGGTTGCGGCCCGCGATGCAGGAAAGACTCGGCGACGGCTTCACGGTGGATGTCGTGAAATGCGAGAGCGAGATCGGCTCAGGCGCGCTGCCTCGCCAGACCATTCCGAGCGCCGGGCTTGCGATCCGACCCATCGCGGCGCGCGGCGCCGGCCGTCTACTTGCCGGTCTCGCGGCATCGCTGCGCCGCCTGCCCGTGCCGGTGATCGGCCGCATCGCGAATGATGGCTTGATTCTCGATTTGAGATGTCTCGATGAAGAAGGGGCGTTCCTGGAAAATCTGGCGTCGCTGCGGGCGCCAGCGGCTTACAGCGTGTCCCGGTCGACCTGAGCCACTCGGTCGTCATGCGCGGGCCTGACTTGGCTTGGCCCGCGCATCCAATGCCTTCGCGAAAGCTTATGCGAAGCGGATGGACCTGCAGGTCAAGCCCGCGGGTGACGGCAGTGGATGGGTGAGCGCCGATTCCAGTCGACCGGGCGCCGCTCCAGCCGATCGCTGCGGCCTGGCGCCAAAGAGGGCCGCCTCCTGCATCTGAGGTCAGAACCTTCAAGGCTACATAGCCCTTGACCTATGAGAACAAAACAAGAACAATAAGCTGAGGTCAAGCAGGAGGCGTTGCGATGAGCCGTCTGGGCCGTGCGAGGGGACGACTGCAAGCCGGCGCCTGTCCCTATCAAGTCGATCTCATCCCGCCGCTCGGCGGCTTTGATGACGCCGTCGAGGAAGAGATAATCCGGTTTCTGGAGCGACGCGCCGGAAGGTTCGAGGTGCGCGGGCAGATTGCAAATGGCGACGCTTTCATTCGGTATTGCTTCGCGCACCTGGCGGACGCGGAGGCCTTCCATGCTCAGTTTGCGCCAGTGGCCGAAAAGGCAATCCTCAGGAAAGCTGGAAAGCCTTAAGAGTTGATCCGAGGTTTCTTCTGCCGTTACTGGATTGCAGTCACGCGCCGGAGGCAGGCTAAGACTCTTTCGATCGCGTTCATATCGCTGCAAGAGGGAAGAGAAGCGTCCCCGGTGGGGCGTCCGGACTTCAAATCCGCGAAAGGGCCGCCTGCCGGTCCTTGGTGGGTTCGACTCCCACTCTCTTCCGCCCTCTCTGAATTCGAAAAAAGCATCGGCTCGAGCGCCGTTTGAACCCCCAAACGTCAGCAGAATGGATTATCAATGAAGGACGGAGCTGCATCGATTCAAGGAGCAAACTATGGGCGACGGTCGGTTCTTTCGGTTCGCCATTATCGTCGTTCTCGCGCTGCTCGCCGCCTCGGTGGCGCAACCCTATGTTACGCGTCTGGTGTTAACCGACACCGCGCCGCGCCTGGTCGCGGCGCGCGGTAACCTCTCCGAGGCCGAGCAATCGATCACCGCATTGTTCGAGCAGGTGTCACCTTCGGTCGTGCAGGTCGTGGGGCGCCAGAGCGGAAACCCGTTTGAGGAGGAAAGTGCGGGCGTGCAATCCGGGACGGGATTTGTCTGGGACGGCGCTGGCGATATCGTGACCAACAACCATGTGGTGAGCGGTACGACAGACGTAGCAGTCCGGCTGGCTACGGGCGAGGCTGTCGCGGCTGATATCGTCGGCACGGCGCCAAACTATGATCTCGCGGTCGTCCGCCTCCGCAATTTCCAGGCGATGCCCAAGCCGGTCGCCATTGGCAGCTCCGCCGATCTCAAAGTCGGCCAATTCGCTTTCGCGATCGGCAATCCTTTCGGACTCGACCAAACGCTCACCTTCGGAGTGATCAGCGCGCTGCATCGCCGCTTGCCGACCAGTTCGGGCCATCAGATTTCCAATGTGATCCAGACCGACGCAGCGGTGAATCCAGGCAATTCCGGGGGCCCCCTGCTCGATTCGAGCGGGCGCGTGGTTGGCGTCAATACCGCCATCATATCGCCGTCCGGATCGAATGCCGGCATCGGATTCGCTATCCCGATCGACGTTGTCAACCGGGTCGTGCCTCAGCTCATCACCAATGGCCACGTGCCGACCCCGGGCATAGGGATCGTCGCCGTGAGTGAGCAGGCCGCGACGCGCCTTGGCGTCGAAGGCATTCCGATCCTGCGGACGCTTCCGAACTCCCCGGCCGAGCGCGCCGGCTTGCGCGGCGTCGACATGCGCACCGGCACCTTGGGCGACGTCATCGTCTCCGTGAACGACAAGCCGGTGCGGCGTCTCTCTGACCTGACAAGCGAACTGGACGAGGTCGGGGTCGGCCATGACGTGAAGCTTGGAATCATGCGCAACAATCGCCGCGAGGCGATCAACGTCGCGGTCGTCGACATTGGGCAAAGCCAATTGGGGCCGTGATTGCGTGCGATGTCCGATGCGCCGCAAGCTAATCGATGATCTCATCGGCGCGGGCGATCAGCCGCCGCGGCACCGGGATGCGCAAGGCGCTCGCGGTCTTGTTGTTGATGACCAGCTCGAACCTTGTCGGAAGCATGATCGGCAACTCGGCCGGCGTCGCACCCTTGAGAATCCGGCCCGCGTAAATGCCGGCCGCCCGGTACATGTCGTTGGTGACAGCGCCGTAACTCATCAGGCCGCCGAGCATCACAGCTCCTCGTGTGGGATAGATCGTGGCGAGCCTGGTCTGCGCCGCGAACGCAATGATCTGTTCCTGGCGGGCGGTCAGAAAGGGGTCGGGACTAATAATGAGCGCGCGAACGCGCTGGAGCGCCATCTGGGTGAACGCGGTCTCGATTTCCTGGTCGGTGCCGGCATCGAAAACAACCAGGTCCCGCCCCCTCAGACGGGCGGCGGTTGTCAGGTTTTCCACGTTGATTTCGAAGGTCGCCGACAAGCGCGAGTTGTCAAGATAGCCGACCAACGGCGCTCCGGGCCTTAGTTCGAGCAGCAATGCCAGGCGCTCGGATGCGGGTCCGGCCGAAGCGAAGTTCGCGCCCGTCATGCTGGCTTCTGGCCTGTTGAGGCCGTTCAGCACGCCGACTTCGACGGCATCGGACCCCAGCGCAAAAACAATCGGAGTTGACGAGGCGGCGTCCGCCAATGCCGGCATCGAAGCTCCGATCGCGACGATCACCGCGACGTGGCTGCGAACAAGATCGGCCGCGAGATCCGGCAATCGCTCGTACCGTCCGCCGGCGGCGCGGTATTCGATGGCGAAGTCTTGCCCTTCGACAAGGCCGGTTTCCTGTAATCCCCGTCGAATCGACGCAATCGCACTGGCGTATGGCCCTTCAAATGCGACGCCGTTGAGCAGGCCGACCACCGGCGTCCTCGGTTGCTGCGCGCGCGCCGCCAGCGGCCACATTGCCGCGGCGGTCAGTCCAGAGATGAACTCGCGTCGTCGCATTGTCGGCCTCTTCGATTGGTCCGATGCAGCTTATCGCCGCCGATGCAGAAGGGGAACCGGATTCGCCGAAGAGTCTCGCGGGGCTGGCGTTCGCCGGGTGCAGTGGTACCCAGCGACCGAAACCGTCGCGCTTTACCACCGTCAAGTCATGGCCGAAACGCCGTTGCGGCTGCACGTGCACGCGACGGAAGCACCACCACCCTGGCGCCGACCGGCGTGCGCTGATAGAGGTCGATCACATCCTGATTGATCATGCGAATGCATCCGGATGAGACGCTCTTGCCGATCGTCCAGGGTTCGACCGTGCCGTGAATGCGGTAGAGCGTGTCCTTGTTGCCCTGCCAGAGATAGAGGGCGCGGGCGCCGAGCGGGTTGCCGGGACCGCCGTGCATGCCGATGCCGCTCTGCAGCTCGCTCATCACTTTTCTGAGCTCAGGCTGGCGGTCCAGCATCTCCTTGGGAGGATACCAGTCGGGCCATTCCTGCTTGTTGTGGACGGTCGCAACGCCCGACCATTCGAATCCGCTCCGGCCGACGCCCACACCATAGCGAATCGCGCGTCCCCCTCCCTCGACCAGGTAAAGAAAGTGCGCCTGTGGATCGATCACGATCGTGCCCGGCGGCTCGTCGGTGGGATAGTAAACCGACTTACGGAGATAGGTCGGATCGACCTCCGACAACCGCAGGGCTGGAACCGGAAAAGGTTCGCCGCTCCTCGCCGCATAAATCGTCGAATATGAAAAGTCCCCGCCGCTGAAGGATGGCCGATTTGGCTCGCCTTGCCGATCGGGCGCGGGGGCGCCTTGCCAGCCGGGCTGCGCGCCCGGAGGGCAGAAAAACAGGAAACAGGTCTGGGCTTGGGCTGAGGCCCGTTCGGCGCCCAGCGCCGCGATGGCGGCGATGCAAAGCGTCATGCTGGCGCGCGGAAGGCTCAGCCTTCGTTGGCGAAGTACGATGGTCATTTCCGGCGGCTTCTGATGAGGTGGCATTGGAGAACCCCAACCGGAGCGGATTGTTCCTCGCAGGGCTCTGCGAAAAACCTATGTCCGATGCTTCACACAATGCTAATGGCAAAAGGGCGGCCAAAATTCGGCAGATCGCCATTCGATCGGCTTTAGGAGGTCGCTCAGAACAGGCGCGGATTGCAGCGCGACGGTTGATTTCTTTGCCAGGCTCACCCCTGAAACGGCGGCGCAATTGTTGTCCGCCGCCGGCTGCCTGCCGCAGCGGGTCCGTTGTCCGGAGAAAGGCGATCAGATTCGCGAACGTCTTCCGATGGTGGTGGACGACCAACGGCTTCATTCGCGCAATGGAAGAGGTCATCGAACTCTACGAGCAGGCGCCGGTGCGCGCGGACGATCGCGTTCTGATCCACGGCGACGTCGGATTGCACAATCTGGCGCTCGATGCGGAATCCGGCGAAATCCGGTTGCGTCAGTGGCATCTTCGACTACGACAATGCTGCGTGGGCAGACCGCGACTCGCGGTATCTGCTGTTTGATGTCGGGCGAGACGGCCGAGAAGACACGTTGGACGCCGCTCTCGCCATTTATGAGCCCGCGGTGGGCCGGTTTGTGGATCGCAATCGTATTCGACTATACAATGCGGCCTGTGCTATCAACTTCCTGGCGTTCAGAGCGGGCACCGTTGCAGAGCAGAAGCCGTGCGGGCGAACGCTTGCCGAAGATATTCGATGGGTGCGTGCAGCTCTCTCGAAGCTTGCGCCATGAAAGCATCAACACGGAGGGGCCATGCAGCGCACCGCACTCGCTCTCGCCATCGTTTTGGGCCTTGCCGTCAGTTCGGCCCGCGCACAGTCGAGCCCGCAGTTCATTGCATTTCAGGGCATCAGCAAGGGAGCGCTGTACAAGCCCGATTCCGGTCCGGCGCCGCATGTCGGCATTCTCGTCATGCACCGCACCGCGAACTTCCTCAATCATCGCGCATGCGCCGAGCTGTCGAGCCGCGGCTTCCTCTTGCTCTGCATGAACACGCGCTACGAAAACAACGAAGCGCTGGTCGATTTCGAGAAGCTGCCGCTTGACGTGAAAGCGGGCGTTGAATTCCTGCGCCGGCAGCCGCGCGTTACGAAGGTTGTGCTGTTCGCCCACAGCGGCGGCGGCCCCCTGATGTCGTTTTATCAGGCGGTCGCTGAGAACGGGCCGGCTTATTGCAAGGGCGCAAACAAGCTCACCCAATGTGCCGACGATCTCGCCGGCCTCATCCCGGCGGATGGCATCGTGTTCGCCGACGCGCATCCGGGCAACGCGATCAATCTGTTGCGCAGCCTCAATCCGGCGGTAGCGAACGAAAACAATCCCCCGGATGCGCCTCCGGTCGCCGCGCTCGACATGTTCGACCCGAAGAACGGCTTCAATCCCGACGGACCGTCTCACTATTCTGAAGAATTCCAGGCGCGCTATTTCAAGGCGCAGGCCGAGCGCATGAACCGGCTCATTGACATTGCCCGCGACAAGCTCGACCGCATCAAGCGCAATGCTTATCCATATCCGGACGACGACATCATGATCATCCCGCGCGGCGGCAATCCGGGCGCTGGCGCTGGCGCCGACGCGCGGCTATTCGTCGCCGAACCCGATATCGCCGCGATCAACAGCACATCGCGTCCGGTCAAGCTGCTGCGCAACGACGGGACGATAACAATGCAGATCGTCAAGAGCGTCTTTGTTGCTGACCCGAGCATAGCGCGCCGCAACCTTTCCTTCCGTTCCGGCACCAAGGTGTTCACGCTGCGCTCGTTCCTGAGCGCCCAGGCCGTACGAGCCGGAAATGCGGTCGATGACATCGATTATTGTTCGACCAACAATTCGACGATCTGTGCGGTCCAGTCGATCTCGGCCCCCGTGCTGTTCGCCGCGATGGGGGCGCACTATTTCATTCGCGACAATGAGCGCCAATACGACCTGGCGCACAGCAAAGACAAGGATTTCGTCGTGATCGAGGGCGCCACCCATGGCTTCACGCCCTGCCAGGCCTGCGCCGCGAGCGCCGGTCAGTACTCCAACACAGTCAAGAATCTGTTCGACTACATTGCGGCCTGGATCAACGCACGCTTTTGAAATTGTTCTACAATGGCCGCGTCCTCTCCGCGCCTCGTCCCGGCGACTGCCGGTTCCCATCCTCCCCGTTCGAGGAGGTAATAGGGGGCGGAAATAGTCGAGCTGGCCCGGACGACCCCGGTCACCACTACTGTAGTGAAGGCGCCAGGCGCTTTACCTGAGCGGAATCCGCTCTAATCGGCCGCAGGTCTCCGATGATGCTGAAATTGCTCTTCGCGGTGATCGTCCTCTACGGCGGGTTCGTCGTGCTGCTGTATGTGACTCAGCGCTCGCTTCAATATTTCCCCGAACCCCAGCGGACGACACCGGCAGCGGCGGGCCTGCCGGAGGCGGACGAGGCGGTGCTCGACACCACAGATGGGGAGCGCGTGATCGTCTGGCACGTGGCCCCGCAAGAGGGCCGGCCCGTCTTTCTTTATCTGCACGGAAACGGCGGCTCGCTGGGCTGGCGCGTCGAGCGCTTTCGCGCGCTCAATGCCGATGGCAGCGGGCTTGTCGCACTGAGCTATCGCGGCTACGGCGGCTCAAGCGGGCAGCCGACCGAGGCGGGCCTTGCTGCGGATGCCGCGGCAGCCTATTCGTTCGCCGCCGCGCGCTATGGAGCCGGGCGCATCATCCTCTGGGGCGAATCGCTCGGCTCAGCACTCGCGATCAGGCTGGCAGCCGAAAAACCGGTCGGGCGCGTGGTGCTTGAAGCTCCATTCACATCGGCTGCCGCTGTCGCAGCATGGCACTACTGGTTCGTGCCAGTGCGGCTCTTGATGAAGGACCAGTTCCGGTCGGACCTGCGCATCGGCAAAGTCACGGCGCCGGTGCTCATCGTACACGGCGACAACGATGTTATCGTTCCCGTGACGCTCGGCGAGCGCCTCTATGGACTGATCCGGGCGCCAAAACGTTTCGTGCGCATTGTCGGCGGCGGGCACGAGGATCTCGGCGCGAGGGCGGTCGCGGCAGCGAAACAGTTCATCAATGAGGAGTGACCGACGCTATCCCTCTGTTCAGAAGTCCGGCGTGGCCGCTGTGGGCATCGCGGCGTCCATGCCGAAAAAATATGGGTTCTCGGCGCACATTGCTTCCGGCCAAGTGCCGATGAGACGCCGATAGGTGACGCGTCCTGACCAGGGCGTGGTGAAGACTCCTTCGTCCTCCACCGTGAAATCGACTTGGAGCCCCTTCTTCGCAGGATCCGGGTCGATGGGGCCGCGCCCGTAAGGGGGAGTGGGCCGGTATATGGCGCCGTGTTTGCGCTGGGCTTCCGCGGCGGCCTCGCCGTCGATCAGGCGGTAGCGCTCGACGACGTGCAGCGCCTTGGTGTGGGGAGTGCCAAAAGCATCGACCATCGAGAGCGGCGCGACCTTGATGCCGACCGTATCGATCACCAGCGTGTCGCCCTCATACCAGCCGACCGAGTGGCCCTGCCAGCTAGGCGTCAGGTTGTCGGGATGTTGCGCGTTCAGGCGGACGTGGCGCACGGTATTGTGCAGCAGGTAGACCAGCGTCACCTCGTCCCGGAGCTGTAGAATCTGCATCCCGAAATGCAGCCCCATGACATAGGGCGGGGGCTCGGGCCAGCAGGTGTTATGTGCATCCGGCGTGACCGTGCCCTCAAGGGACAGGTCGCCGAGCTTCTTGACGGCCGCTGCGGCCTCGGGTTTCAGGATCGGGTTGGTGTGATCGCCAAGCCACCGCTGCACAATGGTACAGCATGGGTCCCGCACAGTGATGGCGCCGTCGGGCTTACGGTCAGCCCTGACAACAGGGCCGGGTCCGGAGGAAGGCGGTTCGAAAAACAGCATGTCCCGTCCCCATTGGCCCAGGAGATCCGGAATGCCAGAACCGGCCTCCGCGGCCATAGCAGGGGCAGCAAATGCCCCAGCCGCAGCAAAGACGAACAGGATGACGCTGGCAGAGAACCGACGCGGAGAACGCACAGACCGCACAGACCGACTGCACATGAGTCCCTCCCTTTGTTGGACCGGTCATGACAGCAACGATCGCTGGATGTCGAATCTGCTTTCCGGCGAGAGCCGAGCAAGCTCAAACCCCTCCGCCGCGAGCAGCGCCGCAAACTGCTCGCCGCCGAAGAACGCATGCTCGCGCTCGCGCATGGCGGTAAACGCATCGAGCCGCCGCAATTCGGCGTCCACGAAGCCCGGATGGCACATCACCAAACCGCCATCGGGCAGACCCTGCAGAAACGATCGGAACAGCGCATCGAAAGCGGTGTTGCGCCTGAAATCGTAGGTGCCGGCGAATGCCGGATTGGTATGCACGCCGGATGCCGCGCAGCGCCTGCGCAGGCGAACGCTCAGAAAATCGAGCACGAGTCCCTTGGGGTCGCCGAAGCGCCGCCACAGCGGCGCCGCGCGTCCGCATTGCCGGATCCACGCTCCGGGCGCCGTCCGCTTTATCGCGGCGAGCACCGCATCGCTTACCTGCGGCAACAGGTGGACGTGCTGGTGGCCGTCGACGAAATCCGGCGAGCGCCCGAAGGCCGCCCGGAACGCCGCGAACTGGTGCTCGACTTCAGCCGTGAGCGCATCAGGATCGAGCCGCCGCCCTAATCCCAGCGCGAATGTGCCGACGAGGCTAAGAAAAGCGCCGTCTCTCGCGAGCGGGCGGTAGGTGCGCGCCGCCGGCCGGAACGGCGCCGTCAGGGTAAAGTGCAGCCCGATGGCGGCGCGGTTCGATCCGGCAAAATCGGAAAGTTCTTGCGCTGCGGAGGCCGAAAAGGCCGGCGTCGTCACCATGACGGAGGCGGCGTTGATCCGGCCCCGCCCGATGAGATCGAGGATCGCGCGATTGACGGCGGGTGAGATGCCGTAGTCATCGGCACATAACCACAATTTGCGCAGCCGCCGCGCCGGCTTCAGCGCTGTCATCGTCTTCCCCTGAAGCTATTCGGCGGCATTGCGCGCTTCATCAACTGTGCTGCTCTCGTCCTCGGCGCGTTTGACGCTGTGTTCAGCGACGAAATACACCGGCCGGCGTTTGATCTCCGAAAGCACCTTGCCGATATATTCGCCCATCACGCCGATCATCAGGAGCTGAACGCCGCCGATGACCATGATCCCGATGATGATCGAGGGATAGCCCGGCACGGTGCGCTCGTAGACGAACGTCTCGATCAAAATCCAGGCGCTGAAGACGAGGGCGGCGCCGGCCAACAGGCTGCCAAGCAGACTCGCAAGACGCAGCGGCGCCACCGAGAAGGAGGTCAGGCCCTCGACCGAAAGCCCGACAAGCGACCCCACGCTCCAGCTTGTGCGTCCATGGATGCGCGGCGCAGGCTCGTAGTCGACGCGGAACTGGCGGAACCCGATCCAGCTCGCGAGGCCTTTGAAGAAGCGATTACGTTCGGGCATCTGGCGCAACGCCGCGGCGGCCCGCGGCGACAGCAGGCGGAAGTCGCCGGCGTTCTCGGGGATCTTCTGGCGTGCGCCCCAGTTGATGAGCGAGTAGAAGCCTTTGACGGCGAGCCGCAGCAGCGTCGGCTCGTTTTCGCGATGCGCCTTGGCGGTGTAAACGACATCGTACCCGCCGTCGAGCCAATGTCCGACGAGCTTTTCAATCATCGCCGGCGGGTGTTGTCCATCGGCGTCCATGAACAAAACGGCCCCGCGGGAGGCGTGGTCGAGGCCCGCGAGCAATGCTGCTTCCTTGCCGAAATTGCGCGACAGCGACACCACCTGGACATCGGCGGCGGTGGCGGGCAGGCCCAGCGCCACATCAAGTGACGTGTCGCGACTGCCATCGTCCACATACACGATTTCGCACGCAAGTCCGCGCCGGTCGCGCAGCGCGGCGGCGACCGCGGTGATCCGGGCGTGAAGTTGCGCCAGTCCGGCCGCCTCGTTATATACCGGCACCACAATGGAAAGCCCCGCGCCAGCGCCTCCCGCCGGGCTGCGGTGCCTCGAAGTCGCTATATTATGTCGCCCCAGGGAGTCGTATTGGTCAGGTTTCATTGGTTTCACGTCGTCTCTGCCCCTAGCCTACCCCCTTGCAAGCCGGCGAGAGTAGGGCATCGGGGGGCGGCTCATCGACAAACCATCATAGCCTATGGGCGGCGCGATGTCGTCGCGCGCTTGTCGGCGCCCGTGGCGCCTCCCTTCCCGCGCCGCGGGCGGAGGAGGGAGGGGACAGGGGCCAGGCTGCGAGGCGGGGGTGCATGATTCCGATTGATCGCCTCCGGGCCAGCTTCCCTCGCGCCGCCGCATTGGTTGAGCCGCATTTCGACGTGCTGCGCAAAGCTATCAGCTTCGCGCTGATCGGCGTCATCAACGTTGTTGTGGATGCAAGCGTATTCTTTCTGACCTACTCGTACTTGCGTTCAGATGCGGCCGCGCTGCGTTCCCTCGACGCCGCGGCACAATGGTGCGCCTGCGCCAGCCGCGACACGCTGGTGCTGGTTACTGCCAATGTCACCGCATGGGTGGTGGCCGTGTCCGGCTCCTATGTGATGAATTCCTTTATCACCTTTGCGGCCGAGTCCGGCCGCCGGCTGCGCTGGTGGGACTATGGAGCGTTCGTGGCCTCGGGGGTCCTTGGCGCCATCGCGAACACCACAGCGCTGGTCATTGCGGCGCATTTCATGCCGGTGCTGCCGGCGAAGGGCTGCGCCATCCTGACGGCCTTTATGGTTAATTTTTCGATGTCGCATTTCGTTGTATTCCGCCCGCGGCGTAAGTAGCGCCCGGGCGGTGACGGCGCGCTCGGACGACCCACGGGTCCGGCCTCCGGCCGGCCCGATGATAAACGCCGCGAAATCGGGGATCGCCCTCGCCTGCGGCCGCCGGCGCCGGGTTTCCGCTTGCGCTCAATCGGGGCTACAGACGGCCGCCGCCAATTTGGCAAACAGCGGGTTGTGGCGGCTGAACACGTAGTCGATCTGGCCTACGATGACGGTATCGGCGCCATGCTCGCGCAAGAAGCTTGCGAGATCATGAACCCTGTCGGGCGGGCAGTGCAGCGTCAGCATGCCCGGCGACGCCGGGGAGCCGAACGGCGTCAGCACGCCGAACATGTCCTTGGCGAGAGCGAGCAGCGCGTCGTTGCAGCCGGCAAACCGCGGCGTCCGCACTTCACGAAACTGCTGCGCTCGTGCGTGCGCTGCGATCCGATCAAGGACAAGCCGAGCCACTTCAAGCTGCGTCTTGCCCCACGGGGCGCCGCGCGCGGCGACAAGATTTGCCTGTGACCGCAATATCATGCCATCGTCGAGCACTTTGAGGCCGTTGGCCGCAAGGGTCGCTCCAGTGGTGGTGATATCGACGATGAGTTCGGCGGTGCCGGCGGCTGGTGCACCCTCCGTCGCCCCGGCGCTCTCGACGATGCGATAGTCGACGATGCCGTGGCGGGAGAAAAAAACCCGGGTCAGATGGATGTATTTGGTGGCAACGCGGAGACGGCGGTCGTGTCTCATGCGGAACGAGATCGCCACGTCGTCAAGGTCCGCCATATCGCGCACGTCGATCCATGCCTCCGGCACGGCGACGACAACGTTGGCGTAGCCGAACCCGAGCCCTTCCACGAGCACGACCTTGCGGTCGGCGTCCGGGATCATCTCCCGCACCAGATCCTCACCCGTGATGCCGAAATGGACTGCGCCGGCGGCGAGCTGATCGGTGATTTCCGAGGCTGAAAGGAACGCCACCTCGACGCCGTCGACGCCTTTAATGCCGCCGCGATAGTCGCGCGCTCCGCGCGGCTTGATGAGTTCAAGCCCGGCGCGGGCGAAAAACGCCTCAGCGTTCTGCTGCAAGCGACCCTTGGCCGGAACCGCGAAGACGAGCACGCTCACCGCTCCTTCTCGATATCTGCCGCCAATGCTGCCAGCCGTTCGATCCACGCCGCAAACCCGACCGCCGCGACAGGCTGGGGGCTGCCGAGCCTTGAGAGCAGGCCGTCATAACGCCCCCCGGCGACCAGTTGACCGTCGACGCGGCCGGCCCGGTCGTATAGCTCAAACACGAAGCCGGTGTAGTAATCGACCCCGCGACCGAACGCCGTGGCGAACCGAATGCGATCCACGTCCACGCCACGGCGAGCCAGCAGCACGATACGGCTTTCAAACAGCTCCAGGGCCGGCGCCAGCGAGATGCCGGCTTCTGCCGCAAGCCCCCGCAGGGCCGCTGCGCCCTCGGACGGCGTGCCCTCAACGGCAAGGAAGCGTGCAAGCAGGGCGCAGGTTTCCTCCGGCAAAGCATTCGAGGCGCCGAGCTCAGCTTGTTCCACGAAGCGGTCAGCGATCTCCCCAATGCTGCGTCCGCCGACCGCGCTTTTGCCGGCTATCGACAAGAGGTCCGTGACCAGCGCGTGGGCAGCCTTCGGATGTGCGTTGGCGAGCGCCGCGAGGACGCCCTGGTACTCATTTCGCTTCTGACGACTGGTGGGCGTCAAGCGTTCGAGGTCCTGGGCGAGCGTCGCCTTGCGGTTGAAATCCTTGAGCAGCCGGCGCTTCCAGGCTGGCGGAAGATCGAGCGCGGCGATCAGGGCCGCAAACAGCGCCACATCGCCGATCACGATCCCGGGCGTGGCCAGGCCGTATTGGGCAGTGGCCTCGATGCCAAGGGCGAGCGCCTCGGCGTCGGCGGCCGCTCTGTCGGCGTGGCCAAACGATTCAATGCCGGCTTGCAGGAACTCGCCCGACCCCGCGCCGCTGTCGCGAAACACCGGCCCCAGATAGCAAAACTTCGCTGGCTGGGGAGCTCGCGAAGAGGCAAGGTAATCGCGTGCCACCGGGATGGTGAGGTCCGGCCGCAGACAGAATTCGCGTCCCGCCGTGTCGGTGACGAGATACATGTGCCGGCGCATGTCCTCGCCGGACAGGTCGAAGAAAGGCTCGGCGGGCTGCAGGATCGCGGGCGACACCCGCGCATAGCCGGCGTCCACAAACGCACCGATCAGGCCGTCAGCGCGCGTCTGGGCGTCAATGGATGGCGTGCGGTTCATCGCTTCCGGCGGCATTCTGAATGGGTGGGGTGCGCAAAGGTGCGCCCCGTCCCCCTTCCCTATCCTCCCCGGCAAGCGGGGAGGGAGGGCAGCGGCGGGCGCGCTTCTCGTTACCACCCTACAATCTACAATCGCTTAGCACGGCCAAGTTAAGGTTTCGATGGCTGACCACGGCCGGACCAATCTTGGGCGGCCTGCCGTCGGACACACGATATCGTGAAGCCCGGACAAGTTTGCCACGATTGATGGAAGCGCATAATTAATAATTAAATAAAGAGAACCGATCCGAAACGGGTCGAAAACGATGGGCAAACGCGCATCCGGCGTACTGCTCGTCGCCAGAAAAGGAAGTCGCTATGTCGTGGTTTCGCAAGATTGTAGTCGGGGCGGCTACGGGCGCCGCTTTGCTCGCGTTTGGTCTCGGTCCGGGATTTCCCCAGGGCGGGCCGCGCGGGACGACGGTGAGCGCTGAGACCAGCCGGCAGCTCGAAGTGCTCGGCAAAGTGCTGGACATCGTGCGTTCCGACTACGTCGACAAGCCTGACGACCAAAAGCTCCTCACCGCAGCGATTGACGGAATTGTCAAGTCGCTGGACCCGCATTCGAGCTACATGGATGCGAAGAGCTATCGCGATATGCAGGCGACGACCAGCGGCCAATTCGGCGGCCTGGGCATGCAGGTCAACATGGAGGACGGTGTCCTCAAGGTGGTGTCTCCGATTGACGATACGCCCGCCGCGAGGGCTGGAATTCTGGCGGGCGACGTCATCAACCAGGTCGACGGCGCGCCGGTCAAAGGTATGACCTTGACCCAGGCGGTGGAGAAGATGCGGGGCAACCCCGGCACCGAGGTTCGCCTGGAAATCATACGCAAGGGCAAGGATGCGCCGCTCAATTTGACCCTGGTGCGCGAAATCATCAAGGTCAGCGCGGTCCGCCAGCAGGTCGAAGGAAATGACGTCGGCTACATCCGCCTCACCCAGTTTACCGGTCGTGTCGCGGACGATCTCAAGCAGGCGGTGCAGGCCATCCAGGCGAAGATCCCGCCGGACCAGCTCAAGGGCTACATCCTCGACCTGCGCAACAATCCGGGCGGCCTGCTGGATCAGGCGGTGCGGGTGGCGGGAGCGTTTCTGGAGAGCGGCGAGATCGTCTCGATCCGCGGACGCGATTCCGACCATGTGCAGCGGTTCAATGCTGTGCCCGGCGATCTTGTCGACGGCAAGCCGCTGATCGTGCTGATCAACGGCGGGTCGGCATCCGCCTCGGAAATCGTTGCCGGCGCTTTGCAGGACCAGAAGCGCGCGACCATCGTCGGGTCGCGAACATTCGGCAAGGCGTCGGTGCAGACCATCATCCCGCTGGGCCCGGGCAACGGCGCGCTGCGGCTGACCACGGCTCGCTATTACACGCCGTCAGGACGCTCGATACAGGCGCAGGGCATCGCGCCGGACATCGAGGTGCTCCAGGATGTGCCGAAAGAGGTCACGGACCGGCAGCCGCAAACCCGCAGTGAAGCCAGTCTGCCTGGCCACCTCAAGGCGGAGGGCGAGGAGCAGACCGGCTCGCAGTCCTACGTTCCGCGGGACGAGAAGGACGACAAGGCGCTGCAGACCGCCCTCGCGCTCCTTCGCGGCACCGAGACCAACCCGGCCTTCCCGCCGAACGCGAAGCAGGCGGCGTCGGTGCATTGAGGTTTGTTAATCCAAAGACGGCGCATTCACTCGTCGTCTTTGGATTGTGTGCGTCCAGGCGGGCCCAAGCGTGCGAGCTCAAATTCGACAGCCGCCAACAACGCGGGAAAGCGCCTGTGCACGGTGCCCCACACGAGGCGTTGTTGCACGTCCTCGTAATCGTGGCGATAGACGTTCCCTGCCCCAGCCATCTCCACCCATGGGATGCCCGGGTGACGAGCCTTCATGTCATCCGGGAGCCGCCGCGACGCCTCAGAGATAATTTCGAGACAGCGAGTGACTGCGTAAAAAACCAGATCATTGTCGCGAAACGCCTCATAATCGAGCCCCTCTACGAACTTGCGGGCAAGGTGGATATTATCGCGGATATGTAGAAGCCGTTTCTCCGGGGCCGAGAACTTAGAAGGCATACAAGGCGTCGTCTGCGGGGGGCCGCACATAAGGCTTGAGCGCGTTGCGATCGACCACGTCGACAGGACCCGGAAAGAGTGCAGCAACAAAACTTTTCAACCTCACGTAGTCATATATATCCTGCACGATCTCCGGCGCGATCTCAACCATAAGGTCGATGTCGCTGTCAGGCCGGTTATCGCCGCGCGCGCGAGAGCCAAACAAGGCAACGTGAGTTACACCGCGTGCTCGCAGCGCCGCTTCGTTTTCGCGGAGACGGTCGAGGATTTCCTGGCTATCCATATTTTGCCGTATATCACAATGATCGTCTCGCTTTGAAGGATCCACAAGGATCCGAGGACCTTGGCTCGTTCCGCCCCACTGTCCACATCGGCTAAACCGTGGCCCTGACCCTTTCCGACCTCATCGAACAGGCCCGCCTTGCCGCGCGCTCCGTCATGGAATACGGCGAGGGCCTGATCAATCCCACGGTGCGGCTGGGCATTACCGGCCTGTCGCGGGCCGGGAAAACAGTCTTCATCACCGCGTTGGTGCATGGGCTGGTGCGCAGCGGGCGTTTCCCAGTTTTCGAGGCGCTGTCGGAGGGGCGTATCGCGCGGGCGCGGCTCGCGCCCCAGCCGGACGACGCTGTGCCGCGTTTCGACTATGAGAGCCACGTTCAGGCCCTGGTGGCGGATCGGGTGTGGCCCGAATCGACCCGCCAGATCAGCGAATTGCGTCTTGTCATTGAGTATCAGTCACGGTCCGGCGCCATGCGTGAGCTTACGCTCGACATGGTTGACTACCCGGGCGAATGGCTGCTCGACTTGCCGCTGCTCTCGAAAAGCTTCGAGACGTGGTCGGCTGAGACCCTGGAGCTGTCACGCCGCGCGCCGCGCGCGCAACTCGCCAAGCCGTGGCTCGCGCATTTGGCGACGCTTGATGTGACGGGCCAGGCAGAGGAGGGCGCAGCCATCGACGCGGCGCGGCTGTTCACCGAATACCTCGCCGCCTGCCGCCAAGAACGCTACGGCATGACCATGTTGCCGCCGGGCCGTTTCCTCATGCCGGGCGATCTCGCCGGGTCCCCGGCGCTGACGTTCGCCCCGCTGGACGTCGCGCCCAACGATGCCCCGCCTGCCGGCTCGTTATGGGCGATGATGCGGCGACGCTACGAGGCTTATAAAGACTTCGTGGTGCGGCCGTTCTTCCGCGACCATTTCGCCCGGCTTGACCGCCAGATCGTCCTTATCGACGCTCTCGCCGCTTTCAACGCCGGGCCAGAAGCGGTGAGCGAACTCCAGGATACATTCCGGTCGCTGCTCGATTGCTTCGAGGCCGGGCGTCGGAACTTCTTGAGTGCTCTGCTTCGGCCGCGCGCCGACCGCATCCTGTTCGCTGCCACCAAAGCGGATCACCTTCACCATACGAGCCATGACCGGCTGGAAGCCATCCTTCGCCGCATGGTCGAGCGCGCCATCGCGCGCGCCTACGTGGCCGGCGCCGACGTGGATGTGATTGCGCTGGCGGCGGTGCGGGCCACGCGCGAAGCGCAGGTGCGGCGGGGCGGCGCAGCGCTTCCCTGCATTGTCGGGGTTCCGATGCCTGACGGGGATTCGGCCGGCGGCAACCGCAACGGCCCCGACGGCAAGATGCTCGACCGGATGACCGAGGTTGCCGTGTTTCCGGGCGAGCTTCCGAGCGATCCGGAGGCCCTTTTCGCGCCTGGCGCCGCGCCCTTCCGCGGCCTCGCGGCGGCGCGCGCGGAAGAAGCCGATTTCCGCTTCGTGGCCTTTCGTCCGCCGCCGCTTGAAACAACGGGTGACGGCGTGCCCGCGTTGCCCCATATTCGGCTTGACCGTGCGCTACAATTCTTGATCGGAGACCGGCTCACATGAACCGTCCCCACAAGCCTGCGGTATTCCGGCTCGACGATCCCGGCATTGTCGTGACGCCGTCGGAGGCGCCGCGCCGCATCGCGGCGCCTTCACCCCACCCTCCTGCTTCCCTCACCCGTCCCTCCCCCGCAAGCGGGGGAGGGTTAGCGAGGGGGGCGGGGGATGGTGGGGCGGCGGCCGCGCCGGCAACCGAGACTGAGCGCCTGCCCCTTGTGCCGCCGCAACGCCGGCGCCTGCCGTGGGCCGGCATGTTCTGGGTGTCGGCTGCGGGCCTCCTGTTGCTGGCGACCGGCCTCGGGATTGCGAACCTGGTCGAGGATCTCCTCAATCGCGCGGCGTGGCTCGGCGGCATTGGCGCCGCGCTGGCCGCCGTTGCGGCCGTGGCGCTTCTCGCAATCGTGACGCGGGAAGCTCTCAGCCTCTTGAGGCTTGCCACCATCGACACCTTGCGGCAGCGCGCCGCCGCAATCCTCGTAAGCGACGATCGCGCGGCCGGCCGTGCGCTCGGTCGTGACCTCATTGCGTTAACACGGCGCATGCCGCGCCTGGCCCGCGCCCGGGCGCGGCTCGAAAGCCATCTCGGCGACATTATCGACGGCCGCGACCTCATTCGCCTGAGCGAGCGCGAACTGATGGCGCCAATTGACGCCGAGGCAAGGCGTCTGGTCGCCGCCGCGGCCAAGCGCGTGTCGGTCGTGACCGCCTTGAGCCCGCGCGCGGCCGTCGACATGCTCTTCGTTTTGCTGACCGCTCTTGGGCTGGTGCGGCGGCTGGCCCTCCTCTACGGCGGGCGTCCGGGCACGCTCGGGCTCATCAAGGTGATGCGCCATGCCGTGTCGCACATCGCGCTGACGGGCGGCATGGCGGCAAGCGACAGCCTGATCCAGCAGATGATCGGCCACGGCGTCGCCGCCAAGCTCTCAGCCCGGCTCGGCGAGGGCGTGCTCAATGGCCTGCTGACGGCGCGGCTCGGCCTTGCCGCTATTGAAGCCACGCGGCCGCTTCCGTTCACGGCACTGCGTCAGCCGGCGCTGAGCGATATTGCGGGTTCGCTGTTGCGGGGCAGCGCAAGTCGCGGCGCCGAGGAAGCTTTGCAGGATCAGAGATCGCCATGAGCATAGCTGCGGTGCGAAATCGGACAGTGCGGCCCGCTCGGGCCGCCGTCCAGGGGAAGGTGACCGGCTCGTTTTTCGCTGCCATAGTCGCGGTATTGGCGTGGAGCGTTGTCTCCCCCGCCGAGGCCGCGTGGCCGGAGCGGTCGATCACGCTGATCGTGCCCTTTGCTCCGGGCGGGCCGACCGACATCATCGCCCGCATCCTGGCGACCTCGCTGCACATGTCGCTTGGCCAGCCCATTATCATCGACAACCGCGCGGGCGCTGCCGGCAATACCGGCATGGGCGTGGCCGCGCATGCAGCGCCGGACGGCTACACCCTGCTGCTGACGTCCACGTCGATTGCGGTCAATCCGGCGCTGTTCAAGAATCTGCCCTACGACCCGTTCCGCGACTTCGCGCCGATCTCAGAACTCGTCAACGCTCCCAATGTCCTGATCGTGAAGTCGAGTTCGACCATCAAGACTCTTGCCGATCTGGTCGCGCAGGCGAAGGCAAAGCCCGACCAGTTCAATTACTCGAGCCCTGGCGCCGGGACCAAGTCGCATCTGACGGGCGAACTGCTCAAGCTGCGCGCCGGCATCCAGATGGTGCACGTGCCGTATCGCGGCGCTGGCCCTGCAACGCTCGCGGTGCTGGAAGGCACCGCGCAGGTTGGCTCAGTCGCGTTGCCGCCGGCAGAGCCGCTGATCAAGGACGGCCAATTGCGCGCGCTCGCGGTCACCGGCGCACAGCGCTGGTTCTCGTTGCCGGACGTGCCGACGATGATCGAATCCGGGTATCCGAATTTCGTGTCCGACACATTCAATGCGCTTTTCGCACCGGCCGGAACGCCTCCCGACATCGTGGCGAGACTCGTTAAGGAAAGCCGTGCCGCATTCGCCAATCCGCAAGCGCGCGAGCAGGCGCGCAAGGCCGGCTTCGAAATCGTCGCCGGTACGCCCGAGGAGCTGGGCGCACGGGTTGCGGCAGAAGTGCCGGCCGTGCGCGAGCTGGTGGCGAGAGCCGGGATCAAGGCGGAGTGATGTGGGCCGCTCAGACGTTTGCAGGGGCGACCCTCACAGGCGTTAGGTTAAGCGGTGGCCGAACTCTCGCCGCTCCCTCCTCCGCAAAGAGGAGAGGAGGAGTCCGTCGCAACGTCGATCCTTAATCTCACCTGACGCCTTTGCAACGACCCTTGCGGTCGCCCCTTCGGGTGGCCCGCCTGTCGTCCTACATTTATTCCCCTTTGGAGTGGACAGCGAAGTCCATTATCCGACAGGGTCGGGATGGACTTTCGCAAAGGGCGCCGGGATCGGCACAGTTGCGTGCGCCTCATGCCCTCCCTTAAGTCGCTCCGCAATCGCGTGCAGGTTGGAATCCCGGCAGCCTTGCGCCTCGATTTCCGCAATAGTGGACAAAACGTAATCTAGATTCGCCCCGGATCGGCCATGTCCCTGACGTACCAGATGAACCTGATGCTCAATGCTGAGGCGTCCGGCATATTGGGGATGGCTGCGGTCGACCAGAAAGACGAGGGCAGTCACGTCGCGCGGCGGCGAAGCTGCGAGCGTGATGCGACGCAGCGCTTCAAGGTAAACGGAGGTGACCTGTTCGCGGTCCCGCAAATACGCAAGGGTGGCGCCGCGGTCCACTGCCGACACCCGATAGGCGATGCCGCGGCAGGCGCCGCCACGATCGAGGCCAAGCACGAGGCCGGGCTTCTCAGGCGTGCCGCGATGAACGAGCGAGTACACGCACAGCGCCCGGTGCAAGCCGATGAGGCGCGCCGGGACACGTTCAAGGTACGGGAAATCCGGCCGCCACATGAGCGATCCGTAACCAAACACCCAAAGATCTTCATTGGCGGGAGACTGAGGAAGGTGCATGACTGGCGGCTGTGATATGGCAAGGCGGGTTCGCTAACAGGCGGAGAGGGGCGACGCAAGATCCGATTAGAACATCTGTGACGGCAGCGAGGAGATAGCGTGAAGACGCAGGACGGTTCCTCAAAGTCGCGGTCATGGCTGATTGCCCTGCCTACCGCGATACTCGTTCTCTTAGGCCTCATTTGGTCAGCCTTCTGGTACTGGTCAACGACCGCGGCCGAAGCCACCATGACGGCGTGGCGCGCGCGCGAGGCCGATGCCGGGCGCGTTTACGGCTGCGCTACAACGAAATTTGGCGGTTACCCGTTCCGCATCGAGGTCGAATGCGCGGAGCCTTCCGTGGATGATCGCGCGACGGCGCTTTCGATCCGGGCGCACAATATCGCGGCAGTCGCGCAAGTATGGGACCCGACTCTTGTGATCGGAGAAATCGTCGGTCCGCTCACCGTGGCGCCGCTCGGCGGTTCGCCGGCCGCGACGGCCGATTGGACGCTCGCACAGGCAAGCCTGCGCGGGACGCCGGGCGCCCCCGAGCGTCTTTCAATCGTCATCGACAAGCCAAACCTTGCAACGGCGCCCACGGGAGGCTCGCTCGCCGCCGCTGAGCATTTGGAATTCCACGGTCGCTTTGCGCCAGAATCGACCCCTGGGCATCCGGCGCTCGATCTCGCGCTCGACCTCAGGAGCGCGACCGCGCCGGCGCTCGTGTCTGCGCTCGGAACTTTCGGGCCGCTGGTTTCGGCTTCCACTGATCTGTCTATCGTTGCGGTGCTGCGCGGGGCCTCCGACCTTGCGCCGAAGCCTTGGGAGCAGCGACTTCGCGAAATTCAGGCCGCCGGCGGCCGGCTCGAGATCACCAATGCCCGGCTGCAGCAAGGCGATCTGATCGCCACCGCAACAGGCGCGCTGAGCCTCACCGCGCACGGCGCGCTAACCGGCGACGTGCGGCTGACCGTGGTCAATTTCACCAAGATCATTCCGTGGCTGGGCATCGACCGCGCGTTTGCCCAAGCCGTGCGGCCAGACACCCTCAACCGCTTTGCCCCGGCGCTCGACCGGTTGATTCCCGGGCTCGGCAACGTTTTGCGCGGCCGCGATAACGCTGCCAGCACGGCGTCCGCCGACGGCGCAAAACCCGATGTGAACGCGGCGCTCGCCGCCGCCGCGCTGGGCGGCCAGCAAGCGGAGCTTGAAGGCCAGCGCGCCGTCACTCTCACCCTCCGCTTCGATGACGGTGCGGCGTTCCTCGGGCCTCTCAAGGTCGGGCAGGTGCCGCCCCTGTATTGAATTGAGCCGGCGGCGAGACATGCTGTGGCAGCAAGAACAATCGCGATGCAACCGCGGCTCTGCGGTTGACGCAGCATTTTGGAGAGTTGTTCTGGGAATTTGCCGGGGTGGTACGACGCCCCCTTGAGCGGCGGGCGAGCCATTCTGTGAGGCCGCAGCCAGACAAGCCCTCCGGCGAGAGTTGCCTGGAGAGTTTGTCCGGCCGCACATGGTTGCTGTCCGCTCAGCAGCGCGCCAGCAATATTTCCGGCCCTCAGCGCGTCATCCGCTTTTGCGTCGGGTGCGCTTTGAGGGTCGCTTGCCCGCGAGGTCCACCGGGAGGCCCGCAAAGTTGCACAGTCTGCGTCCCCCAATTCTGAGTGTCCACGGTCAGCGTCTCGCACACCTGCTTTGGTATTGCCACCGTGATCTTCCTTTTTTGTTGAGCGGATGCGCTCATCGTTGTTGCGACCGAGACAATCGCTACGGCGGCCACTCCGATCATCATCTTGCCTATCATGGTGCTCATTCCAGTGTCAGGACACGCACCCCAGCCATGTCAAACATGAAACTCAATACCGCCGATACAGTTGCCCGCGTGCGGCAGTACCGCGCGGCATTGCTTGAAGATCACGCCTGCGCCAGACCAGATTAATAAATGTTCAGCAAGCACTCGATTTGCAGCGATTTCCGCTCATATAGAACCATTTCGGAGTCAGTGCCGGGCTTGCCTGGCTTGTCCCCCATCCACGTTGCTTCCTGATCGGCCGAAAGAAAGACCGCGGACGCCCGCGACAAGCGACGGCAAGCGCGGACAACATGACGACAACGGGGCGATTCGATCACAACGGAACATGCTGCTGTGGAGTTCGAGCGGCGGCCTGAACGCTCCGCCGAAGGGCGGCGAAGTTCCTCGTGCAATCAAGGTTTCAGCGGATAGATGCGGTCGTATTTAATCGTGTGCGCGGCGCCGTTGCTCTCGCGATATGCCCGCCGCGTTCGATCACAAACCCGCCCTTGCCTGATTGCGCGGTCGGGCAGTCCTGCGCATCTGCGGGCGCTGGCGGCCGTGCATAAACGGCCGCCCCCGCGAGCGCCGCCGAAAGTGCGCACGATCGTACAGATAAGCGGCTGCGGTGCATGGCGGCGCTCCCCCCAAAGCGCTGCGTGCTCTGGCGCTCAATAATCCTTCAGCAAGCGCTCGATGTAGTCGAGTTCGAGCTGTGGCCGGAACGCTTCGCCGAAGCGACGGCGAAGTTCTTCGAGGATCCGGCGTGCGCGCTGGGCATCGATCTCGCCCGGCACCTTGACGGTGGTGTCGTCGCCGTAATCGCGTCCTCGCAGAGGCCGGCCGAGCGGATCGGTCTCCTGTTCGGCGCGATTTGCCGGACCAAGGCGGCCGGGCTGGCCGTAGGGTCCCGGCCCTTGCCCCATCTGCTGCTGAAGCTGCTGCGCCAACCCCTGCGCGCCCCTGCGCATGGCGTCGATGGCGCGGCCCTGGCCGTCGATGGCGCGGTCCGAATTGCCCTCGCCGAGCGCATTTTCCGCATCGCCCATCGCGCCGTCGGCATCAGCCAGATCGTCGCCATCCTGACCCTGCTGACCCTGCTGACCTGGCTGGCCGCCCTGTTGTCCCTCCTGACCCTTCTGGTTCTGGCCAAGGCCGCGCTTCTTCATCTCTTCGAGGAACTTTCTCAATTGCTCGCGAAGCGCCTGCTGGTTCTCGCGCAGCTCGCTGAAGGCGTTCGGATCGCCCTGTTGTTGCCCTTGCTGACCCTGCTGACCGCGCTGTCCTCGCTGACCGCGGCGCTGGTCCTGGCCCTGACGGAAGGTCTTGTCGCGCAACTGCTGCTGCTTGCGGATCATGTCGCCGAGCTCATCGAGCATCGACATCATGTCGTTATCCATATCCTGGCCATTCTGCCCCGGCCGCGCCATCTGCAGGTTCTGCATCATCTGCGCGAGCTGATCGAGGAGCTGCCGGGCGGCGTCGCGATTGCCGGACTTGGCGAGCTGCTCCATGCGGTCGAGCAGGCTCTTGAGGTCCTGAGACCGCAGCATGCGCGTATTGGGATCGAGCGGGCGCGCCATCTGCGGGTTCTTGCGCATCTCTTCGGCGAGCGCCTGGAGGAACTGGTTCATGGCGGCGCGCAACTCGTCCATGAGCCGCTTGAGCTCCTCGTCGCTGGCGCCGCGTTCGAGCGCGTTGCGCAGCGCTTCCTCGGCGTTGCGCAGGCGCGCCGCAGCGTCCGACATGTTGCCGTCCTCAAGCATGGTGGCGTAGGCCCACATCTCCTTCACCACCTCGCGCAGATCGTCGTCGCTCTTGGCTTGCGCCAACTGCCAGTACAGCGCCCGCAGACCCAGGTATTGACCAAGCTCCGGCATGAATTTTTCCGGCGCCATGGCGAGCGCGTCGAGGGCGATCAGCACGCGGTCCCGGTTCTCGGCGTCCATCGCCAGCTCGCGCCGCTGCTCGATGACGGCGCGCGCAAGCTGCTTGACGAACGGACGCTCCGGCAAACGGAAGGTATGCGGCGCGCTGGTCCCTTCGTTGTTGGCCTCGTCGCGCGCCGTGAGCGTCATCGTGACCTCGGCGCCGGCCCAGGGGTGATCGCTCAGATCCTTGGTGGTCTGACCGACGCCGTTCTTGACCCGCGCTTGCGGGAGAACCAACTGCATCTCGGGCGGGTCGAAAAGCGGGTGCGGTCCCGGGGCATTGCCGCCGTTCGCAGCATCGGCCGCGTTCTTAAGGGCGAACAATGCCTTGGCTTCGACCACGCCGTAATCGTCTTCCATCTTGTAGTTAAGCTGCAGGGATCCGCTCGGCTGGGACTCCGGATCCTTGGTGAGCGCGATCGCCGGCGGCTTGTCGGGTATGGCGTTGAACGCATAGGTGAGGTCTTCATTGCCCAAGCCGCGCACGGTCGCAGTGCCGCGCTCATTGATGAGGTAGCGGTGTTCCTCAGTGCCGCTCGGCGCCTGCGGACGCTGCTCGGCGGGTACCTCAGCAACCCCGCCGGTCGTCGCCACGTTGAATTGGACCTTGCCGCTTGCCCGGATTACCAGGACGCTCCCGGCCGGGACTGAGACGGCGGCGACCGAGGTTTCGGCGCGTTCGCCTGGCCGCAAACCGGGCAGAATGACAGGAGGCTTTGCGGTGTAGGTCGGCGGCGACACCCAGGCATCGAGCCGGAAATTCGCCGGCACCACGACGCCATGCCAATCGAACGCCGCCGCGATGCGGCGCCAGCGGTCGCCTCCGGCCGCAATGAAGGTCGTCACTACAAGCATCAGCACGAGGGCGCGTACGGCGACCGGATCGAACAGGTCGAGGCGAGGCGCCGGCCGGCCGGCTCTGAGGGTGCGCGCCGCCAGCAGGGCGCGCTCGACATGGGCGCGCCAGAGCGCCGTTGACCAGGGGTCAGACTTCGGCGTCGCAAGTTCGTCCCCGATCGTCGTTGCCAGGCGATGGGGCAGACCAGCGTTACGGTCGAGCCTGCGCAGGCCGTCATAGCGAGAGGGAAAGCGCACGCGGACCAGCGGCACGCACGCGACCGCAGCCAGCACAACGAAGCCGCACAGCGCGACGGCGCGCCCCGTCGCCGGCAGCCACAGCCAGAGGCCGAGCCACGAAACGGCAAGGAAAATTCCGGCCGCGGTGGCGAGCGTCGCAATCGGCGGCCAGAGCCGCTCCCAGAAGATCGTCCATCGAGCCCGGCGGAGCGCGCGCTCCAGAACATCGCCTGCATCCGGCAGGCGCGACGCATTATGGACGCTGCTGGCCTCAGTCACGCGATGTCTCCCAGATCTGTCAAGAGTTCAACGAATATCCTCACACAGAACAACGCCAACACAAAGACTAATATAGCACGGCTGCGGGCAAAGTTCCGGTCAATTGATCGGCAACCGCGTCAAATCATCGATAAACGCGCAGTGAATCCCGCAGATCGCCTAAAGTTGTGGCTTAACCGACGGTTAAGGCTGGTCCCAATCCGGTATGCGATCGCGGCTAATGAGCTCTGCGGCTTCGACGCGGGGCCGCACGACGGCAAAACGGTCGCCCTTTACCATAATTTCGGGGATCAGCGGCCGCGTATTGTAGGTCCCGGCCTGCACAGCCCCGTAGGCGCCCGCCGTCATCACGGCGAGGAGATCGCCTGGCGCCGGCTCGACCATTTCGCGGTCCAGCGCGAGAAAATCCCCGGACTCGCACACTGGCCCGACCACGTCTGCGACGACGCGCGAAGCATCCGCCGCCGGCTCCGTGACCGGAATGATGTCGTGATGGGCGTCATAGAGAGTGGGCCTGATGAGATCGTTCATGGCGGCGTCAACGATGATGAAGGTCTTGGCCTCGCCGCGCTTCACGTAGAGCACCCGCGTCACCATGATTCCGGCATTGCCGACGATCAGGCGGCCCGGCTCGAAAATAAGCGTGCAGTCAAGCGAACGCGTCGCCCGTTTGACGACCTCTGCATAGGCGGCAGGGTCCGGCGGCGGCTCGTTGTCGTGACGATATGGAATGCCGAGGCCGCCGCCGAGATCGACATGTTCAATCCGGTGCCCGTCGGCGCGAAGCGTGCGCACGAACTCGGATAACAGCACAAAGGCGTCGTCGAAAGGCTGCAGTTCCGTGATCTGGCTGCCGATATGCATGTCGACGCCAGTGACCCGCACGCCCGGCAGTTTGGCCGCATGAGCATAGATCTCGCGGGCGCGGCTGATTGGAATGCCGAACTTATTTTCCGATTTGCCGGTCGCGATCTTGGCGTGGGTTCTGGCGTCCACATCCGGATTGACCCGCAGCGAAATGGCGGCCCGCCGGCCTTTCCGGGCGGCGACCCGCGAGAGCAATTCGAGTTCGGGTTCGGATTCGACGTTCACGCACAGGATATCGGCGTCGACGGCTGCAGCAAGTTCGCGCTCGCTCTTCCCGATGCCGGAGAACATGATCTTATCCGGGGGGATGCCCGCCGCGAGAGCCCGCGCCAATTCCCCGCCCGAGACCACATCGGCTCCGGCGCCGAGCCTTGCCAGCGTTGCGACCACTGCCTGGTTGGAATTCGCCTTCATGGCGTAGCACACGAGCGCCCGCACGTCCGTGAAAGCGCCGGCGAAAACCTTATAGTGCCGCGTCAGGGTTGCGGTGGAATAACAGTAGAACGGCGTGCCGACATCAGCGGCAATGCGGTCGAGGGAGACATCTTCGGCGTGAAGCACGCGGGCCCGGTAGGTGAAGTGGTGCATGGTGCAGCGCAGGACGACGATATCAGCGGTCCGTATAGCACGAGATTTGAAAGAGCATTTGCAAAACGCAGCTAACTCCGCGGCGGTCGCGCGCAGCGCCGGCCTCAGCTATAGATCGGCATTCGCGAACCAGGGGAGTGACGCCGATGCCTCGTGCCAAATCGCCTCATACCAAGTCGTCTCGTGCCGCGTCCATCTATTTTGCGACGCTTCTTCTTGCTGTGGCCATTAGCATCAATGCGCCCTCGATCGCGAATGCCGCCAGTGACCTCGACCGCGCCTATCGGACGATCGCAGGAAAGAGACTCGTTGATCTCACCCACAGTTTTGGTCCCGACACGCCGGTCTGGTCAGGCTTCGGTCAGGCCAAAATGACGCCGGCGGCCGATCCGAAGACCCATGAGCCCTATACGATCCCGAAGGACGGCTTCCGCGCCACCTTCTACGAAATGGTCGGCCAGTACGGTACCCATGTGGACCCGCCGGCGCATTTCGCCGAGAACGGCATCACCATGGATAAGATCCCCCTGAAGGAGATGATCCTGCCGCTCGTCGTGCTGGACGACACGCGCTTTCTCGCCAAAGACCCGAACCACGCCTTCTCGGTCGCCGACCTTCTCGCCTGGGAAAAAGCTCACGGACGGGTCCCCAAGGGCGCCTTCGCGGCGCTGCGCACCGACATGTACAAGGACTGGGACGCCAATCCGGAGCGCTTCAAGCGCAGCGAATTCCCGGCCTGGTCGCTGGAAACCGTGAAGTTCCTGATCGAGAAGCGCGGCGTCACGGCGATCGGGCATGAGTCGATGGACACCGACACCACCGAGAAGATGGAGTCGGAAACCTATATCCTGCAGCATGGCCATTTCCAGATCGAGGTCATGGCGAATCTCGACCAGGTGCCGGCCCGGGGCGCGCTCATCGTGGTGACATGGCCGAAGGTGAAGGACGGCCTCGGTTTTCCGGCGCGGGCCTTTGCGATACTGCCGTGACGCTGGCGAGACCCGGCCTTAGTGCTGCCTGCCCTCGCCGCTGACGCGATCCGCGATTGCGAGAAGCAGCATGGTGAGTGCGAAGCTCAGCAGAATTGCCACCACCCATACGAGCTTCGCGCTGTCGGCCTGCCGGTCGATGTCGGCAAACCATTCCAGCACGTTGACCGCCGCGATCGCGACGATCGAGCCGAGCAGCTTCTGCTTGAGTCCCGCGAATCCGATACGCACCAGACCGGGCGGCCAGCCTGGGTGTTCGGTGTAGTCGATCGGCGCGACGAAGTTTTCATAGCTCGAGCAGATGACGATCACGACCAGGTTCGCGGTGAGGGTGAGATCGACGAGACCGAGAAGGCCGGTAATTGTCTCCGTCGAGTCAGCGGCCTGGACGTGGAGCGCGAATTCGACGAGCTTCATGGCGAATTTGAAGATGAGGGCGGCGAGCCCGGCGATCAGGCCGAACAGGAACGGTACGACCAGCCACCGGCTGCCGAAGGCAATCAGTTCGATCAAACGGGCGATCTTGTTCATTTAGGGCATGGCTCGCAGTCGGATGGGAAAGGCAGAGGTTGCTCGCGGTCAGAGATACAATTGCGCGGCGGCGATCTCCGCCACCACGAGGGCCGTGTCAGGCGGCGCGCCATTGCCAATATGCCATACCGCTGAAAGCCCGGCCCACGCCAGAACCCACCTTAGCAGCCGCTTGCGTTCAAGTCCCGCAGCGTCAGCCACGACCTCAATCTGCCGGGCAAGCCGGCTTGGCGCCCTCGCAGTCTCATGGTCGGGATTGCAGAAAAGGTTGGCATAGTCGAAACAGCGCTCACCTATGAGCCCCTTCGGGTCGATTGCGAGCCACCCGTGCTCTCCGAAATTGAGGATGTTGCCGTGGGGAACGTCCCCAGGCAGCACCGCAAGCTCTTGCTTCGTGGCGAGCAGGTCGCGCGCCGTCGCGGCCGAAAGAGCGAGGATGCCGCCTTGCGCCGAAGCGGCCGGCTTCAATTCCTCGAACCATCGCCCAAGCGGAAGCCCACGCCGGGTCGGATACGGTCTCTGCTGATCGCGACGCAGATACGGTTCACCATGTCGGATGGCGCTTCCCTCACCAAACAGGCCCCAGCCAAGACTTTCACACCCTGGCCCTTCCCATCCGGCCGGCGCTGGCTTACTTTCATGGGACAGGGCGGCGAGAAAAGCCGCCCCGGCGGTACGAAAAAACCATAAAAGCAATTAGCAGCGCGTCACGACCACCCAGTGTTTGTTGATACCGCAATCGAATCGCCCCGGCGCCCCTGACGCCGCGGGCGACCGAATCAAGGAGGGAACACCATGACCCATGTGCGAGGTCTATTGCTGGCCAGCGTTGCGGGCCTTCTCCTGGTTGGGGGCATCGGCAGCGCCTCGGCCGACCAGTTGTTGACCGGCTCGATCACCTCAGCTTCCGGCCAGAAGCTCGAAGGCGTGCTGGTTTCCGCCAAAAAGGAAGGCTCGACCATCACGACCAGCGTCTACACGGACCAGAACGGCGAGTATTTCTTCCCCGCGATGGCGGACGGAAAATATCAGGTCTGGGCGCAGACGCTGGGCTTCAAGACCGCCAAGGGCGCGGTCGATCTCACCGCCGCCAGGCACCAGGACTTCCAGCTCGCCGCGATCACCGATCCTGAGGAGCGCATTCGCCAGATGCCTCCCGAGATGCTGGCCGCAGCCTTGCCGGAGGAAACCGAGGCCGACGCCAACATCAAGCGCATCTTCCACAATCAGTGCACCGGCTGCCACACGCCGGGCTATATCCTGCAATTCAAGTTTGACGAGGCCGGATGGAACAAAGTCATCAACCTGATGAAGTTCATCCCCAACTATCCGAGCCCCGACCGCAAGCCGAACGCCATCATCAACTTCAATCAGAAAGAACTCGCAGCCTATCTCGCCCGCGCGCGCGGCCCCGGCGAAACCTCGATGAAGTTCAAGGACCGACCGCGGCCCACCGGCGAAGCCGCGCGTGTCGTATGGAAGACTTATGAGGTCCCGCTCAACCCCGATACCGGGATCGCCACGCATGGCGTCAAATACAACCCCAATGACGGTTCCGATTGGAGCCAAGGCGTCACTTCCAGGATCGGTCAGCTGCCCCATGACGGCGCCATGGATTTCGACGGCAACCTTTACTACACCGTCAACGCTCCCAATAAGGTGGTCACGATCGGCAAGGTTGACGGCAAGACCGGCGAAGTCAAATACCTCAAGGTCGAAAAGCGGGACAGCTCGGGCGCCGCGACCGCCCACGGCATTACCCGCGACGCCAATGGCGACCTTTGGTTCGACATCAATCCGGGCCGCCGCAGCCTCGGCAAGCTTGAGACCAAGACTGAGAAGATCAGCGTCTATGAAACGCCGCCTCCGATGTCGCCGCTCGGCGGCGCCGTAACCATGGACGTCGACGGCAAGGGCAAGATCTGGGCCTCGGCTCCGGACGGCGTGGTGATGTTCGATCCGGTGACCGAAAAGTTCACCGACTTCAAGTCGAAGACTCCGTTCCGGAACGCCAAAGGCACCAACAGCACTTATGGCGCCGCGGGCGACCGCGATGGCAATGGCTGGTGGGCGCAGATGGCCTTCGATACCATCGGCCGGGCCGAAGTCGCTACCCACTCGACCTCGGAAGTCACGCTGCCCTCGCTCAAGGATGAGGTCGCCCGCCTTCCGGCATCGTCCAAGGCGTTCTATGACAGCTTTGACCAGCTCACCAACGGCAACCCGCTGCCGTGGTCGCAAGGTCCGCGGCGCATGGGCACCGACAAGAACGCCGACGTGCTGTGGGTCGGCAATTCCTGGGGCGCCAGTCTCGCGAGGATCGACACCAAGACCTTGCAGACAACCATCATCCCGTTCCCGGATCCGTCATATCAGCCCTATCACATCGCGGTGGACCAGCATCACAATGTGTGGAGCAATATGTGGACGACCGATCGGCTCGCCCGGTACAATCCGGAGAAGTCCGAGTGGACGTTCTTCGACTACCCGCTCCGCGGGACGGAAGTTCGCCACGTGTCGCTGCTTGAGCGCGACGGCGTGACCAAGGTGATCGTGCCGCTCTATCGGGACAGCCAGATGGGCGCGATGACGCTGCGCAGCGAGGCCGAGATCGCCGCCCTCAAGGCGCAGGTCGCCCGCTGAGCCGCAGAACCATTCTGCCCCGGTGAAACAGTCCGAGCCCCGGACGGGGCTCGGATTTTTTGTGTGCCTTCGCGTTGCGGGAGCTGGTTTTGAGGGGGCCACGCCCTCCCGCAGCCTCACAAAGCGGCAATTTTGGACTTATCTATGCCGCCGAACGAGTTCCGCTCGCTTTCCGAGACGAGGGACGACCTGGCATGTCAAACTTCAATATCGGCTTTGTCATCTTCCGCGATCTGACGCAGCTTGACTTTACAGGCCCTTTGCAGGTCCTCGCCAGACTGCCGGGAGCCGCGACTCGCATCGTCGCAAAATCGATGGCTCCCGTGCCCAGCGATTGCGGGCTCAGCCTCGTGCCGACGCACACTTTCGCGGATTGTCCGCCCCTTGATCTGATCTGCATTCCCGGAGGAGTGAGCGGCGTCGTTGGGGCGATCGGCGACCGCGAGACCCTCGATTTCGTGCGCCTGCGGGCGAGTAGCGCAAAGTATGTCACCTCCGTTTGCACCGGCGCGTTCGTTCTTGGCGCTGCCGGCCTGCTCCAAGGCCGACGAGTAGCGACTCATTGGGCCTACACAGATCTCTTGTCTCTTTTCGGAGCCACATACGAGAAGGCAAGGATTGTAAGAGACGGCAACTTGATCACCGCAGGAGGCGTCACGGCAGGCATCGATTTCGGGCTGAGCGTCGCAGCGGAAATTGCCGGCGAGGAAGCGGCCCGCACGATCCAGCTCGGCCTCGAGTATGATCCCGAGCCCCCATTCGATTCGGGCCACCCCGATCGAGCGCCGAAAGCGGTCAAAACGGCCTTGTTCGGCCGCTATGAGAAGGCCCGGTCGGCCCTTCGGGCCGCCATCCGGCAAACGGCAAACCAAAGCGAGGGAGCCCAATGATCACTCCCGCCTATTGCCGCACGATGGCGGCCTACAACAGCGAGATGAACCGCCGGATCTACGCCGCTGCAAGCCGCCTCTCGGACGCCGAGCGGCGCGCCCCCCGCGGTGCGTTCTGGAGCTCGATCCACGGCACGCTGGCGCACATCCTGTGGGGCGACAGTCAATGGATGTCGCGCTTCGATGGCTGGCCGCGGCCCGAAACGCCGATCAGGCAAAGCGCCCAAATGATCGAGGACTTCGGCGAATTGTGCGCCGTCCGAACGCAGCGCGACGCCGATATCGAGCGCTGGGCGGGACGGATCGACGATGCGTGGCTGAGCAGCCACCTGACCTGGTTCAGCGGCGCCGCCAACCGCGAGCTGAGGGCGCCGAAGCGGCTCCTCGTCACCCATTTCTTCAATCACCAGACCCACCATCGAGGTCAGGCGCACGCCATGCTGACCGCCGCCGGCGAGAAGACCGGGGACACTGACCTGTTCCTGGTCGTGCCGGGGATTATCGAGTAGCGTTGGCCGTCGGTGCGAAAGGCGAGTTTACCCCAACCCCAGCGCCCGGAAAGCCTCCTCATGGTGGCGGGCAGCGTCGCGGTTGAAGCAGCAGAACACGATGTGCCGCACGCTGCTCGCCTTGTCCAATTCCTGCTTGACCGTCCCGACCGCTATGCGCGCCGCGCGATCGGCCGGAAACGCATAGACGCCCGTGGAGATGGCCGGGAAGGCAATCGACGCAATCCCGTGCTGGGCCGCAAGCGCCAGTGAAGTCCGGTAGCACGAAGCAAGGAGTTGATCGCATTCGTGCTCGCGCGTGCGGCTCCACACCGGCCCGACCGCATGAATGACATGGCGTGCGGGCAGCCGGTAACCCCGGGTGATCTTTGCGTCGCCGGTGTTGCAGCCGTTGAGCGCGCGGCACTCAGCGAGCAGCTCCGGGCCGGCCGCGCGGTGGATCGCGCCGTCGACGCCCCCGCCGCCAAGCAGCGAGGCGTTTGCGGCGTTGACGATGGCGTCGACCTCAAGCGTGGTGATGTCGGCAACCACGATATCGAGCCCAACGCCGCGGTAGCTGACGGACTGCAACGTCATCGGCTCTGCGGCATTAGAAGGCATCCGCACTCATTCCGCCGTCCAGCCGCCGTCAATGGGAAGATTGGCGCCGGTAATCTGCGCAGCGGCATCCGAGCACAGGTAGACAGCAAGCGCGGCGACCTGTTCAACCGTCACGAATTGCTTGGTCGGCTGCGCCGCCAGCAGCACATCGCGCTTGACCTCTTCCTCGGTCATGTGGCGCGCTTTCATCGTGTCCGGGATCTGCTTGGCCACCAGCGGCGTCCACACATAGCCCGGGCTGATGCAGTTGACCGTGACTCCGAAGGTCGCAAGCTCAAGCGCGACGGTCTTGGTGAAACCCGCGATCCCGTGCTTCGCCGAAACGTAAGCGACCTTGAAGGGCGAGGCCACCAGCGAATGGGCCGAAGCGGTTGAGACAATGCGTCCCCATCGGCGGGCCTTCATGCCGGGCACTGCGGCGCGCGTGGCATGGAACGCGGACGAAAGATTAATGGCGATGATCTGGTCCCATTTCTCGATGGGGAATTCCTCGATCGGCGCGACATGCTGAATGCCGGCATTGTTCACCAAAATGTCAACAGACCCAAGCGTGGTCTCGGCGGTCTTGATCATTGCCGCAATTTCGCCGGGTTTGGTCATATCGGCCGGCGAATAGATGGCCTTGACGCCGAACTCCTTTTCGATTGCGGCGCGTTCCTTCTCGATCTCGGCCGGCGTGCCGAAACCGTTGATCATGAGGTTGGCGCCGTCCTGCGCGAGAGCGCGGGCAATGGCGAGGCCGATACCGGAGGTCGAGCCGGTGACGACTGCATTCTTCCCTTTCAGCATGATCTGGTCCTGTCTCGTTTCCCCGGCGCACATGTTGCGGCGCAACATCTATGCCCGAGTGCCGGTGCATTCAAGGCGACATCAGCCTTCGGAAAGCTCTCGCCATAACGTAATCAGCACGGCAAGCAGCGTCGGTCCCAAGAACAGCCCCAACAGGCCGAAGCTCTCGATGCCGCCCAGGATGCCGAGCAAGACCCAGATGAAAGGCAGCCGGATCGTGCCGCCGATGAGGATCGGACGAACGAAATGATCTGCGATGAAGACCACAGTCGAGCCGAAGGTTAGGAGACCGATCGCCGCGATCGTCGCGGACTGCGTGAGGAGCCATACGGACGCACCGATAAAGACCAGCGGCGAGGCGAACGGTATCGCCGATAACAGGCCGGTCAACGCGCCGAGCAGAACGGCGTGCGGCACGCCGCTGACCGCATAGGCAGCGCCGATCAGCACTGCCTCGCCGATGCCGATCAGCAGCAATCCGTCGATCGTGCCGCGCACCGCGGCGGCTGCGACGCTCGCGAGGCGCTGCGCCGGCTCGCCGAGCAGGCGCGCCCCGACCACTCGAAACTGCCGCAACAGCGCATCGCTCTCGCGAAACATGAAGAAGACGATGAGGAGCGCGAACAGGAGCGTGGTGATGCGCCGCAGCGCCTGGCGGCCGATAATCTGCCCCCATTCGGTAAGCGACTGCACCTCGGCGCCCGAAAGGGGACTGCGTTCGTCCTGAAGATGCGCATTCAGCCAGTCAGCCACCCAGGGGCCGATCATCGGCAGGCTTGAGAGCCATTCCGGCGCTTCGAACCCTTGCTTGCGAGCTTCGATATACCACTGGATGAAGCCGCTAATCTCCTGAGCCCCTTCGACGACGGCGACCGCGAGCGGCGCCAGCACCGCCACCGCAACCAGCGCGGTGATGAGCGCTGCTGCCTGTGTCGGCCCGCTATGACGGCGAACGGCGACGAACAACGGCCATGTGGCGATCGTGAGTATGGTCGCCCAGGCCAGTGCGGGCAGAAAGGTCGACAGCATCCAGATCGCGATGGCGAGCAGGCCGAGGCCCGCCGCAATGCCCGAGAGCCGCTGCGCTCTGGTTTCCAGCTCTGGCTTTTGCACGGCGTTCATGATTTCGAATGATTATTGTGGCGATGCGGATGGGCTTCCGCGGAAGGGCGGCATTGTAGCCCGATTCCGAAGGCCCCGGCTCGCTCTGCGAAATTTTTCTCCTTCAAGCGATCTCGTGTGCAGCCGGTTCAGGCCAAGTTTGAGGCTGAGATGGCGGGCTCCATGCGGGTTAACGCCACCCTACGTCCCTGCGGCTGCTCTTTCTGCCGAACGTATTGTCGCGGCTCGCCTCCTGGCATATGTGTGGAGCGCCAGATTGCCCACGGAGAACGTGATGAACGTCGCTGCTGCTGATATCGCCGCTCCGCTGCCGCGTCACAAAACCGTGCCGGTTAGAGTCGGCAATATCACAGTCGGAGGCGGCGCTCCGATCGTGGTCCAGTCCATGACCAACACCGACACGGCGGACGTGGAATCGACCGCCCAGCAGGTTGCCGCATTGGCCCGGGCCGGATCCGAGATCGTGCGCATTACGGTCGATCGCGACGAGGCGGCCGCGGCGGTGCCGCACATCAAGGAACGCCTGCTGCGCATGGGCGTGACGGCGCCGATCGTCGGCGACTTCCATTATATCGGCCATAAGCTCTTGACCGATCACCCGGCCTGCGCGGAGGCGCTCGACAAGTACCGCATCAATCCAGGCAATGTGGGGTTCAAGGAAAAGAAGGACCGGCAGTTCGGCGCCATCATCGAAATGGCGCTCAAACACGGCAAGCCGGTCCGCATCGGCGCCAACTGGGGGTCTCTCGATCAGGCCTTGTTGACGCATTTGATGGACGAGAACGCGAAGCTCGCGAAGCCGGCCGACATGCGCGCTGTCACCCGCGAAGCGATGGTGCAGTCAACGCTGATGTCGGCCGCGCGGGCTGAGGAGATGGGCATGCCGCGCTCGCGCATCATCCTGTCCGCCAAGGTGTCTGCCGTGCAGGACCTGATCGCGGTCTATATCGAACTGGCGAGGCGTTCCGATTACGCCATCCATCTCGGCCTCACCGAGGCCGGCATGGGCTCGAAAGGCATTGTGGCGTCGTCCGCAGCGATGGGCATCCTGTTGCAGCAGGGTATCGGCGACACGGTGCGGGTTTCGCTGACACCGGAGCCCGGCGGCGACCGCACCCTGGAGGTCAAGGTGGCGCAGGAGCTTTTGCAGACCATGGGGTTCCGGGTGTTTGTGCCGCTGGTGGCGGCCTGCCCGGGCTGCGGACGCACCACCTCCACGACGTTCCAGGAACTTGCCCGGGAAATCCAGGATTTCATCCATGCCTCGATGCCAGAGTGGAAGACGCGCTATCCGGGCGTGGAATCCCTCAACGTCGCCGTGATGGGTTGCATCGTCAACGGACCGGGCGAGTCCAAGCACGCCGATATCGGTATTTCCCTCCCCGGCACCGGTGAGCAGCCCGCCGCTCCGGTATTCATCGACGGCAAGAAGGCGATGACGCTGCGCGGCCCAACCGTCGCGGCCGACTTCAAGAACATCGTGGTCGACTATATCGAGCGGCGCTACGGTATGGGTGGCGGCAGAACCGCGGCAGAGTAGCCTGCCGCACACTCCGCTCCCTCTCCCCGCTTACCCCCGCTTACTGGGAGAGGGCCAAACGCGCAAATTCCGACCTCCTGAGCTTATCGAAGACCCGCCGGCAGAGATAAAGGCCACGCCGCATACAATTAATCCGGGCTTGCGGGATAGGGGCGAGGTCCCACCGGTACCTGGGTGTCGTCAAAGCCAATCGACGGTTGACAAGCTCTGTCGTCGGGACGACACTGATTGCGTGGGAGATGAAGCCACCGATGCAGGTGGGTCGCTGCAGCTACCGCTGAGGCTGGTGTTCGGGCTTCAGAGAGCGGCTCCTGGTTTGCGCATAGTTGCATCGGAAACGGTTGCCTCACTCGACCGACGAGAGCATCTCCGGGCGCGTGCTTGGGTTGGCGTTTGATTGGTCTTCGCTGCGAACGCACCGCATTTTTTTGAGACGTAAGCCAGTTGCGCGCCTGGGTGCTTTGCTCCGTTTGCCGGCAGGGAGACGCGAGCAGAGAAATTTACTGCGATGGCATGAGAGCGTGCGACTTCATGATTCGCATGAAACGAAGGGTCTTCAGGAGGACCAACGTCAGGCCAACCCTCAGGCCGACCGCGCTGGTGGTGGATGCCGATGCGCAGCAGCGCGAGTTGATCGGCATCCTGCTGGAAGAGCGCGGCCTTGACATCATCCGAGCGGCCTCATCGGAAGAGGCCGTCAATGTCCTGCGCGTCAGCGCCCGCCAGGTCGTTCTGATCGTTACAGCAATGAACCTGCCAAGCTTCATGGACGGTGCGCGTCTGGCGATTTATGCGCAACAATGGCCGTGGATCCGGGTGGTGGTCACCTCGCAAGATGAGGACGCCATGGAAGAATTGCCGCACCCCGCGGTGATCATGCACAAACCGTGGCTGCCTTTGAACATGCTCGTCCAAGCCGAGAAGGCAATGGCGACTGCACACCACGATCTGGTAGGTCGCGGGCCAAGGCGGTAGTTGGATGGGTCCCAATAGCCCGGATGAGCGAAGCGAAATCACGGAATCAGCCGCTGCCGGATGTCGCTTTCGCTCCATCCGGGCTACGGTCCCGGCCCTAGGGCGCGGCCAGACCACATTGCTTCAAAAACGCCAGAGTCAACTGCGCGCACGCGTCCGGCTTTTCGATCTGCAGCATGTGGCCCGTCCCGGGCACGAAGCTGTAATCGTAGCCGTTCTCATTGCCCAGCGCCCAATTGGCGCGGCCGGTCGGCGATCCGCCCCCAAGTTCGGGGTCAGCGCCGACGAGTTTCACGGGCCCGGCGAAATCCTTTGCGCGCGGCCACAGGTTCATCCTCAAAGCTTCCGCATAGATGCCGCCTTCGTTCGCGGGATCGCACGTCAACACGAAGCCGCTGCCTTCCGGGTTTTTCCGCAGCACCGAACGCGCCATCAGCTCATGCACGCCCGGCACCCAGGCCTGGCCGACACGTGACTTTGCGAAGTCCGAGGCCAGCTCTTCGACAGTCGCGAAGTGCGTGCGGCGGCTCTTTGTGAATGCGACGAGTCTCGCCTCGAAAGCCTCCATGGCCGCAAAGGCCGGATGGTCGGGCGGCGGCACGTTGGGCGGATCGAACAGGACGAGGGCATCGAAGCGGAAGCCGATCTCGAGCGCGTGCTTCATCGCGGTGCGGCCCGACATCGAATGGAAGATTCCGGCCGTCCTTCGGACACCGAGTTTTCCCATCACATGCTGAAAGACCCGCTCAAGGTCACGGCTGAGCTGGCCATAGGTGTGGTTGGCGGGCGTCGCCGGCTCATTCTCGCCGTGATTGCGAAAATCGAAAACGATGAGATCGAAGCGGTCCAGAAAATGCTGCCAGTAGGGCAGGTAGCCGTTGATGGCGTAGCCGTTGCCGTGGCTGAGGAAAAGCCGCACGCCGTCCGGATTGCCATGACGGCGGACGCGAATGCGCGCGCCGTCATCCAGCGGAACATCGAAGGTCAAGTGCGGCCTGGGAATTTCGAGCGGCATTGGCGCTATCCTTGAAAAGCTTACGTTGGGAGGCGTTATAGCCCGCAAGGAACGAAGCGTAATGCGGAGACCGCCGGATCCGCATCACGATTCGCTCCCTGCGGCTTGCGAGCCACGAGCTACCGCAGCGGCTTCAACCCGAATTCGGCCCAGCGCTGCGCCACAGCGGCGATATCGGCCTCACTGGGCCAGACCTTCGGCGGGAAGCGCGCGCCGCCGAGATCGGGGTCCGGGTCGTAATCGAGGTTCATGGTGGCGTCGATCAAGACCCGGTTCCACTTGCCGGTGCCGAACAGCGCCGGATTGCGGTCACGACGGCGCGTCGAGGGATCGAGGCCGGCCCCGAAGGTCGACGGCATCACCACAATGTCATCCTCGCCGGCATTGACCCGGTAGGCGATGGCCCAATCGACCGCGGCATAGTCGTGGATGTCGATATCGTCATCAACCACGATGATGTGCTTGTAGCGCACGTGCGCGGCCGAGGAGCCCCAGATGGCGTTGGCGGCCTGCTTGGCCTGCCCGCGATAGGTCTGCTTCATCTGAATGAGCAGGTTGATGCCGGCGTGGACCGGCGGGCACCAGACGTCAGTGATGCCGGGCACGCCGGCGCGTTCCAGCACGCTCCAGGCCGTCGCGGCGCGCATGATGGAGGAGCAGATCGCGTTTTCCGAGAAGCTGCCGGGCAACGACCCCTCAATGCAGCCGCGCAGGATCGGATCATGCCGGTGCGTGATGGCGGTGACCCGGATCGTCGGCTTGGGAGACTTGTCGCCGGCAAGGTAGCCGGTGAACTCCGCGAATGGCCCTTCCATCCGGTATTTCGCCGGGTCGAGTTGAAGATAGCCCTCGATGACGATTTCGGCGCTCGCCGGAACATACAGGTCGACAGTCTCGCATTTGACGAGTTCCACCGGCGCGCCGCGGATCGAGCCCATGACGTCGTATTCGCAGACGCCCTTCGGCACCGGTGCGCCGCCCGTGAAGCCGAGCGAAGGCTCCCAGCCGATCGCCACCGCGATCGGCATCTCTTTGTGCCCGGCGCGCTCCCAGGAGGTGGCGTGCTGACCGATATGCTGGGCGCGCCACATCAGAATCGGGATTTCGTTCTTGCTTGCCACCATGCCGCGATAAATGCCGACATTCATCACGCCGGTGTCGTGTTCCTTGGTGACGCAGCCTCCATAGGTGAGGAGATAGCGTCCGCCGTCGAGCCGGTTCCACCACGGCGACGGCAGCTCATAAAGGTCGATATCGTCGCCGGTAACGATATTCTCCTTCACCGGACCCGTATCGACGATCTTCGGCGGAATGCTGCCGTTGAGCACGGTGCGGCCGAGCTTGACGAGTTCGCGCGGATGGGTGTCGGGGGCGACGCCGAGCATCATGGCAACGCGGCGATAGCTTGCGAGCCCGCAGCCGAACACGCGGCGGCAGCGCGCATTCGCCCCATAATCCTTGATGTTGTTGAACATCAGGGCCGGACCGTTGCCCGCCCCCTGAGCGAGCCGCATCACGGTGCCGATCTCGATGTTCCAGTCGACCTCGGCGTTGATCTCCCGGATCTCGCCGGCCGCGTGCAGCGCTTTGATCCAGCCGCGTAGATCGCCGTACGCGACGGGCTTGCGTTCGATGTTCATTGAGCGTTCCTTGACCTGTTCGTTGCCACGTTGCCGCGCAATGGTTTGGAGTTATGCTCGCACCGGCGCGCGACTTCAACGGTCAGCGGGAGCGCGAATGGCAGACTTGTCGATTTCTGAGTTGTCATTCCCTGCGAAAGCAGGGCATCCAATAAGCGCGGGTGCAGGTTGGGGCGTAGCATGTAGGATGGGTTGAGCGCAGCGAAGCCCATCGGGGCGGCGTTCCGCGGGCAAAGCGGCGAGGGGTTTCGCTGCGCTCAACCCATCCCACGCTCAGGGGGAACCGCTTTGGCGGAGCATGACACGGGAGGAGCCATCGACCATGCCTCGGCATCATGAATGTCCGGTCGCAATCGAGCGGTGATTTCTTGTCGCAAGCCCTCGGCATTCCGCTCGTTCGCAAGGAAGACCCGGCCCTCCTCTCGGGGCGCGGGCGCTATGCGGACGATCTTCCGGTCGCAAGCGGTACGTTGCATGCCCATGTGATCCGCTCGCCCCATGCCCACGCGAAAATCCTCAAGATCGATGCCGCGGCGGCCCTGGCCCTGCCCGGCGTCGCCGCGGTGATCACTGGCGAAGATGTGCGCCAGCTCACGGATCCGTTCCTGATCGCGTTAAAGGCGCCGGTGCATCAATGGTCGCTCGCGGTCGAGCAGGTGCGTTATGTGGGCGAGGCGGTGGCGCTGGTGGTGGCCGAGAGCCGCTATGTCGCGGAAGATGCAGCCGAGCTGGTGCAGGTGGATTACGACCCGATGGAAGCGGTGACCGATCCGCTCGCCGCCTGTGATAAGTCCGCGCCGCTCTTGCATCCCGCCTGCAAGACCAACGAGATTTCAGTGCGGAAATTCGCCTATGGAGACACGGCCGCGGCGTTCGCCGCCGCGGATCGCGTTATCGCCCTCACGGTCGACTATCCGCGGCTCTCCTTCACGCCGATGGAATGCTACGTGGTCGTCGCCGAATATCGGCCACACGACGGCAGCTACGACGTGCTGGCGAATTTCCAGGGACCGTTCAGCACCCACCCGGTGATGGCCAAGGCGTTGCGCGTCCCCGGCACCAGGTTGCGGCTGCGCATTCCGCCCGACTCGGGCGGCAGCTTCGGCATCAAGCTCTCGGTGTTTCCCTATGTCGTGCTGGCCGCGATCGCCGCAAAGATCACGGGGCGCCCTGTGAAATGGGTCGAAGATCGCGCCGAGCACCTCGCGGCCGCGAGTTCGGGACCCAATCGCATCACCCGGATCGAGGCGGCCGCCACCCTCGACGGCCGTATCCTGGGGCTGCGGCTCGATCAGCTCGAAGACTACGGGGCGTTCCTTCGCGCCCCGATGCCGGGACCGCTGTACCGGATGCAAGGTTCCGTGACGGGCGCCTATGACATTCCCAACGTGGAGGTGACAAACCGCATCGTCCTCACCAACAAGATGCCCGCGAGCCTGATCCGCGGCTTTGGCGGGCCGCAGCTCTACCTTGCCATCGAGCGGCTGGTGCAGCGTATTGCGGTAGAGCTCGGACTTGACCACCTCGACGTGATCCGGCGCAACCTCATTCCGGCCGAGAAATTTCCTTACCGCACCGCGGCGGGCGCGCTCTATGACTCGGGCGATTATGCCCGCGCCGTCGCGACCGCGATCGGGGACGGCCGCCTCGACGATCTCAAGCGCCGCCGCGACACGGCGCGCGCTGCCGGCAAGCTCTACGGCATTGGCTTTGCCGCCGTGGTCGAGCCGGGCATGTCGAATATGGGCTATCTCTCGACGCTGCTGACGGCGGACGCGCGGGAGCGCGCGGGGCCGAAGAACGGCGCGGTCTCCATGGCGACCGTCAACATCGACCCGCTCGGGGGCGTGTCAGTGAGCGCCGATGTGACGGTCCAAGGCCAGGGGCATCAGACGGTGCTGTCGCAGATCGTTGCCGATCGGCTGGGGCTTGATCCCGCCGATATCAAGGTCACGCTGGAACTCGACACCGCCAAGGACGCCTGGTCGATCGCGGCCGGCACCTATTCGTGCCGGTTTTCGCCAGGCACCGCGGTCGCGGCCCACATCGCGGCGACGCGCATCCGCGGCAGGCTTGCGGGCATTGCGGCAAACCAGCTCAACGTCTTGCCGGACGACATCGAGTTTGCTGACGGCCAGGTGCGCAGCCGCTCGAACCCGGACAACGCCCTCCCGTTCGGCCGCGTCGCCGGCACTGCGCATTGGTCGCCCGTGATGTTGCCGGACGGCATGGCGCCCGGCTTGTCGGAAACCGGCGTGTGGTCGCCGCCTGAGCTTGAACCGCCCACAAGCGATGACCGCATCAACACGTCGCTCACCTACGGATTCATTTTCGACATGTGCGGCGTCGAGGTCGATCCGGTGACATTTTCGGTGCGGGTTGATCGATACGTTTCCATGCACGACGCCGGCACGCTGCTCAATCCGCTGATCGCGGACGGGCAGGTCCATGGCGCCTTCGCGCAAGGGATAGCGGCGGCCCTCTACGAGGAGTTCGTCTACGACGAGAATGGAAACTTCCTGTCCGGCAGTTTCGCCGATTACCTGGTGCCGACCGTGAGCGAAATCCCGCCGCTCGAAATCCTGCACCAGGAGACGCCGTCGCCTCTGACGCCGCTCGGGGCCAAGGGCATGGCGGAGGGCAATTGCATGAGCACGCCCGCTTGCATTGCGAATGCGGTCGCGGACGCGCTCGGCGTCAAGGATGTCTCCCTGCCGCTGACGCCGCTGCGGCTGCACGCGCTGATGGCGGGCAAGCCATGAAGCCGCGCCGGTTCGATTATGTGCGCCCCGACAGCGCGGAGGAGGCGGTTGCAGTGCTGGCCGAATATGGCGATGCTGCGAGCGTCCTGGCGGGCGGCCAGTCGCTGATGGCCATGCTCAATCTGCGCGTTGCCGAGCCCGCCGTGCTCGTCGATATCGCGCGTCTCAAGGAACTGGATTACATCCGCGTCGCCAATGGCAAAGTCGAGGTCGGCGCTGCCGTCACCCAGAACCAGCTCAAGGACTGGCCGGAGCTCGGCGGCAGACTGCCGCTGCTCGCGGCCGCGCTGCCTTTCGTCGGCCATTTCCAGACGCGCAACAGGGGCACCGTATGCGGCTCGATTGCGCACGCCGATCCGTCGTCGGAAATCCCCTTGGTGCTGGCGGCATTGGGCGGCGAAGTGGTGTTGCGGTCGCAGCGAGGCACGCGCGTCCTCGCCGCGGCGGATTTCCAGCGCGGCGTCATGACCACGGCCCGCGCACCCGACGAATTGATCGTGGCGGCTCGTTTCCCGACGCAATGGACGCGTGGCGTCGCATTCCGGGAAGTGGCGCGTCGCCACGGCGATTTTGCCATCATTGCGGTGGCGGCCTGTGTCGAGGACCGCAATACGCTGCGGATCGGCATCGGCGGCGTTGCCGATCGCCCGGCAGTGCAGCACGCCCCGATCAGCGTGGCTGCCGACGCCAAGGACATGTTCGAGAAGCTCGCTCAAGAGCTTGAAGGCTATGACGATCTGCACGCGTCCGCACGGCTTCGTCGCGATCTGTTGCGCCGGGTTGGCCCCGTCGTGGTGGAAGAGGCTTTGCGATGCGCCGCGTGAACAAGGATGAGCGGACCCGGATCAGCTTCACGCTCAACGGCCGCGCCGTGTCGGGCGAGGCGGAATCCCGCATGCTGCTGACGGATTTCCTGCGCCATGTGATCGGGGCGACCGGAACCCATGTGGGGTGCGAGCACGGCGTGTGCGGCTGCTGCACCGTGCTGATCGACGGGGTGGCGGCGCGCAGTTGTCTGACGCTCGCCGTGCAGGCGGAGGGTCGCGCGGTGACAACGGTCGAAGGGCTGGCGGCGCCGGACGGCGCCCTTAACGCGCTGCAGCAGGCCTTTCAGCGGCATCATGCGCTGCAGTGCGGCTTCTGTACGCCCGGTATCCTGATGTCATTCACGGATTATCTTGCGCGAAATCCGCATCCGACCGAGGATGAAATTCGCGACGTATTGAGCGGCCATCTTTGCCGGTGCACGGGCTATGCCGGCATCGTGGCGGCGGTGCGGGCCGTATCGGCTGGCAACTCCAAGCAGCCGTCCTGAATTTTCGAAAGCCGGAGCCAACCATGCCCAAAGAACTCTTACGCGAACTGGTGACCATCAACGGCAAGAACGTCGTGCTCGCCCACAAACAATCGCCGGTCAGCAATGCCGGCGTGCTGGAGAACGCCGACCTCTTGCGGATGATCAACATTTTCGCTGAAAAATTCAGCCCAACCAATATCGACAAGGCGGACGGCACGCCCCTGCGTCTCTACACCTCCGACCGCGTCAAGATCGACGTCTCCAAGCGCCGCAAGCATGACATGAGCTTCTGGCATCGCAACATCGATGCGCACGAGATCATCTTCTGCGTCAAGGGCGCGCTGAAATGGGAAACCGAAATGGGCGTCAAGGTCATGCATCCCGGCGATATGCTGCTGATCCCCAAGGGTATCGGTCATCGCTCGATGCTGTGCGAAGATTCCACCGACGAGAATGTGCTGATCGAGCTGAAGATTGCCGATGAGCTGACCTATGTGGGGGAAAAATAGCGCCCGTGCAATCCGTCGATCTCATCATTGCCGACATCGGCTGGCTGATCACCATGGACCCCGGGCGCCGCGTCATTCGCGACGCCGCGGTTGCGATTGACGGCGGCAAGATCGTCGCAGTCGGCAAATCGGCCGACGTAATGGCGCGCTACGCCGGAAGGAGCGGCGTGGACGGCCGCAACACGGTGGCGGCGCCCGGCTTCATCGATTGCCATCTGCATTCTTCCTTTCAGCTGTCGCGCGGCCTCGCGGACGAAGCCAATGCCCAGTCGTTCCTGTTTGACCGCATGTATCCCTATGAAGCCGCCCTTGAGGCCGATGACGTGCGGGTATCGGCGATGCTTGCAGCGACCGAGCTGCTGCGGCACGGCGTCACCTGCTTTGTCGATCCCGGCAATTATTACCCCGATGCCTCGGTTGAAGGGGTGATGGCGACCGGCATCCGCATGATCGTGTCGCGTTCGTCGTTCGACATGACGAAATCCGTGCTCGGCATCCTGCCCGAGCGCATGATCGAGAACACCGCCGTCGCAATCGAGCGCGCCGAGGCGGTGCTCGAACGCTACGCCGATCCAGGACGGGCGTCAGGAAATCCGCGGCTTGGCGCCAGCGCTTCGTTCCGCGGCCTCAACAATGCATCGGACGATCTCATCATCGGCCTCAAGAAGCTTGCCGACCGCTACGGCACGCTGCTGCAGACCCACGCGTGCTTTTCCTATTCGACGCATGACTCGAGCGTCGCCCGCACCGGCCTCGCCGAGATCGAGCGGCTGGAATCGCTCGGCGTCATCGACGAGCGCATGCTGATCGTCCATTCCGGCTGGCTCGAACCGCAGGAAGTCGAGATTCTGGCGCGCCGCAAGCCGTCCCTGGTATGTGCGCCAAGCTCCAGCCTGCACAACGGCTACGGCAACTTTCTGTTCGGCAAGCTGCCCGAGCTTATTGCGCTCGGCGTCAACGTGGCGGTCGGCTCCGACCATGCAAGTTCCGGAATCGTCGACATGGCGCAGGAAATCCGCCTCGCCTGCTGCTGCTACAAGGAGACCCGCATCAATCCCCGCGTGATGCCGCCTGAAACCGGCCTCGAAATGGCGACCATCAACGGCGCCAAGGCGGCGCTCATGAGCGGCCGCATCGGCAGCATCGAAGTCGGCAAGGAGGCCGACATCGTGCTGTTCGACACCAATCGTCCCGAATGGCAGCCGCTGATCAATCCGGTGTCGAACCTCGTCTACGGCGCAACCGGCGACTCGGTGCGCGATGTCTTTGTTATGGGCGAGCGGGTCGTGTCCGGCGGACGTCTGACCAGGATCGACGAGGCGAAACTGCTCGCGGAGCTCCCGCTCGCGGTTGCCCGCTTCCAGAAGCACCTCAAATTCGACCAGATGGTGCAGCTCAAATGGCCGCTGGAGTGATGATAACGATGAGCGGCGTATTCGGCGATCATGTTCCAAGCATTCCGTATCGCCCCATCGCGGAGTTGTTCGCTCACTACCGTGACCGCGATCCGGGCAAGACGGCGATCATCGACGTGGATTCTGGGGCCGCGATCACGTTTGGCGAACTCGACCGCATTACCAACGAAATCGCATGGCTCCTTAAAAGCCGCGGCGTGACCAAGGGCAGCCGCGTGCTGCTGCTCGCTGATGAAAGCCTGGAAAAGCTGCTGCTGTGGTTCGCCATATGGCGTCTCGGCGCAGTGGTGTCCCCGCTTAACATCGAGATCAACGAGAAGGTGCTGGCGGACCTCGTCGCCGCAGTGAACCCGGTGCTGGTCCTGTGGCGCAGGGGGCTTGATATCGACGCTTTGGTGGGCAGTTGCGATGCGCCTCGCATCTGCTTCGGCGTATGGTCGGCAGAAGGCGATCCGCAGGACGAATTGTTTTCACGGCTGTCGAAGTGCGACGCGGCGGATTTGCCCGAGCGCAACCACGCGGAAGACCTCGCGTGCATTTTTTGCACGTCAGGAACAACCAGCCGGCCGAAGATCGTCGTCTACGACCACTGCGCGTACTGGCTCAACGGCTTGTCCACCCTTGAATTCTTAGGGTTAACCGAGAACGACCGTACGCTGGAATATCGCTCCTTCGGCTGGAACTCCGCGCAAGTGCTGAGCCTGATGCCGTTCCTGCAGAAGGGGCTCACGATGCACATCGCCAGGCGTTTCTCCCACAGCCGCTTTTTCGAATGGATCGAGCGATACGGCATTACGTTTGCGGCCGGCGTGCCGACTGTCCTCAACATGCTCCTGAACAAGCCGCTGCCCCGCCCTCCGCTGAAGGGAGAGGGTCGGATTGGCGAAGGCAGTGCCAAAAACTCCTCCCCTCCCCCTTGTGGGGAGGGGTTGGGGGTGGGGGTCGAGCCAGTCGGCACCGCCGTGCCCCGCGGCCCGACCCCCCGCCCCGACCCTCCCCCAGCCGAAACCGCGTATACGCGGGTTTCGGCCACTCAACAAAGTGATCGAAATCGGCAACAGCCGATTTCGATTGGGGGGAGGGAGCCAGAGAGGGCGAAGCACCCGACGACATTGCGGCTGATGAGTTGCTCGACCGCGCCGCTCACGACCGAGCAATGGCTCCAGTTCGAGGAGATGTACGGCATCAAGCTTTTACAGATGTACGGCATGTCGGAAGCTGGCTGGGTGTGCGGCAACCGCACCTACAAGAACCGCGTCGGCACGGTCGGCATTCCGGCGCTGCACCAGGAATTCGCCATCGTCGACGCCGACGGCAAACAATGCCCGCCGGGAGTCGAAGGCGAAGTGACGGCGGGCGGGCCGCACACGGCGATCGGCTATCTGCTGGACGACGGCACGATCGAACCTATTCGCCCCAACCGCATCAAGACCGGCGACCTCGCCATCGAGGACGCGGATGGATTCATTCGCCTTACCGGCCGCACCAAGGATTTGATCATCCGGGGCGGCGTGAACATTGCGCCCGCCGAGATCGATGAGGTCCTGCTGAAACACGCAGGAGTTCTCGAAGCGGCCGCCATCGGCGTGCCGGATAAAATTTATGGGGAGGAAGTCGTATGCTACGTCGTCGCCAAGCCAGGCATCAGCCTCACCGAAGCGTCGGTGAGCCGGCATTGCGCAGCCTTTCTGCCGCCGCCGAAAATGCCGAAGCAGGTTTTCATCGTTGCCGATCTGCCCAAGAGCGACCGCGGCAAGGTATTGCGCGACCGCCTGCGGGAGGACTGGAACGCGCGCATGAAGGTGTCGGCGTGAGCATCAAACTTGGCGCCTTCCTCGCCGCCATCGCGTTCGCCCTCCTGTCTGCAACGACCCTTCAAGCAGAAGACCTCTGGCGTCACGGCACTCTCGTGCCAAAGGGAGATGCCGGCTTTATCTACATGGCCGCGGAAGGCGGGTTCGCCAAGGCCGAAGGCCTCGATCTGAAGATGCTGGCTTTCCAGAACGACACGCTGATGATGAAGGCGCTGATCGCCGGCGAACTCGACAGCTATGAAGGCAGCCCGATCAGCCCGCTGATCGCCGGGAGCAAGGGCGCCGACGTAAAAATCCTCGGCTGCACCTGGCCGAAGCTCACCTACTCGCTGTTCTCCCATGACGGCATCGGCTCGATCGCCGCGCTTAAGGGAAAGAAAGTCGGCATCTCGGCGCCCGGCTCGCTTCCCGATCTGGTGGCGCGCGCCCTGCTCAAGCAGGCCGGCGTCGCGCCGTCGGAGGTGAGTTTCGTTGCGGCCGGCAGCGATCCGGAGCGGGTGCGGGCCCTGATGGCGAAGACCATTGATGCCGCGATCTCCACAAGCGATTTCGCGGCGCAGCCCGAACTCAAGCTAAAGACGCTCGCCGTCGCGAGCGAAGCGCTGCCGCAATTCATGCGCCAGTGCGTCATCACGCGCGGAGAGCTTGTCCGCTCCAAGCGCCCGCAGCTCGTGGCATTCATTGCGAGCGAAATGAAGGCCTACGGATTTGCGCTCGCGCATCGCGACAGGGTGGTTGCCCTGACGCGGCGTGTTGCCGGCCTGCCGCCCGGCGACCCGGTTGCGGAGGTCAGTTATCGGGAGGTCGTCGAGCGCCGCGCTGCGTCGCCCGCCGTCGAAATCGACCTGGATAAATTGCGCTGGCTGCGCGATCTTTTGGCCGAGGATGGCCGCATGGCGGCAAAATTCGATCCTGCTTCCCTGACCGACACGTCGATTCGCGAGGCGGCGCTGATGCGGGTCAACAAATAGCGCGTACTAGTAGCCCGGGTTGAGCGCAACGAAACCCGGGATCGGCGTTGCCGCATGGATAGGGTGGCCCCGGATTTCGCTGCGCTCAATCCGGGCTACTATCCTACAGCTTCGGCTGGCTAGATAGGACCGGGACACATAATGGATGCGACCACCGAGCCAAAACGCGAAGCGGCGCCGACCTCCGCCGCTTTGCCGCGCGGTTATCCGGACTTGCACGATCACATCCGCTCGCTTGCTGACGCGGGCCTGCTCGTCACCGTCGAGCGGCCGATCAATAAGGACACTGAAATGCACCCGCTGGTGCGGTGGCAGTTCCGCGGCGGCATCGAGGAGAAGGACCGCAAGGCGTTCCTGTTCACGAATGTGGTCGACAGCAAAGGCCGCAAATACGATATTCCGGTCGCGGTGGGTGCGCTCGCCGCGAACCGCGAAATCTATCGCATCGGCATCGGCTGCCGCCTCGATGAAATCGACGAGCGCTGGGTCAAGGCGGCGCAGAACCCGATCCCGCCGCGTATTGTCGAAGAGGCGCCGTGCCACGACGTCGTCATCGCCGGCAAGGCGCTGGACAAGCCCGGCAGCGGGCTTGACGGAATTCCGCTGCCGATCTCGACCCCCGGCTGGGACATCGCGCCCTATGCGACGCTGTCGCAATACATCACCAAGGATCCGGACACCGGTATCCAGAATGTCGGCAACTATCGCGGCCAGGTGAAGGCGCCGCGCCGGCTTGGCATGAACCCGTCGCTGGAGCTGCGCCCTGGCATTTACAATCACTGGGAGAAACTGCGCCAGCGCGGCATCAAGAAGCTTCCCTGTGCGGTGGTGCTCGGCGCGCCGCCCTGCATCACGTTTGCGTCCGTGCAGAAGCTGCCGGAGAGCGTCGACGAACTCTACGTGGCGGGCGCGCTCGTTGGCTCGCCCATCAACGTGGTGAAAGCGAAGAGTGTCGATCTCCTGGTGCCGGCGGAAGCCGAGATCGTGATCGAAGGCTTCATCGACACCGAATATCTGGAGCCGGAAGCGCCGTTCGGGGAGTCCCACGGCCACGTCAACCTGCAGGAGTTCAACGCCTATATGGACGTGACCTGCATCACCCGCCGGCGCGACGCCATCTTAACGTCGATCATCTCGCAGGTGACGCCCAGCGAATCGAGCCTGATCAAGCGCATCGGCATGGAGCCGCTGTTCCTCAATTTCCTGCGCAACACGCTCGGGATCAAAGGCGTCAAACGCGTCTCAATGCATGAGCCGCTGACCAACATCCGCAAGGTGATCGCGCTCGTAGTCGAGCGCGACATTGCGCCGACCGAGCTGTGGCGCGCGCTCTATGGCGCTGCGATTTTCCATCGCGCTGCCGGAAAATACGTGATCGCCGTCAATGACGACATCGACCCGGAAAACGCCGACGCCATTCTGTGGGCGATGTCGTATCGGGCCAATCCGACGCTCGACATGCATGTGCTGCCCCATCGCGACCAAGGTCACGGTCCGCGCAGCAAGCGCAACAACGGCGAGGACGCTTCGGTGTTGATCGACGCGACGCTGAAAGAGGATTTTCCGCCGATTTCATTGCCCAAGCGCGAGTACATGGAGAACGCGAGGAAGATCTGGGAAGAACTCGGGCTGCCCAGGCTGAAGCCGGAGCAGCCCTGGTTCGGCTATTCGCTCGGCGAGTGGTCGGGAGACCTCGACGCCGCGGCAGAGCGCGCCACGAGGGGCGACTATTTCGCTACCGGCAAGGAAATCGCCAAACGCCGCCGCAAGGACGTGCGCATGAATACGGAAGTGCGGAATGTGAAGGAGTGAATGGGGCGGGACGCCTGAATGCACGGACGCCTTTTCAATGTTCTTTGCATTCAAGAATATAAGGTGTGGCACGACGGCGGTTCGGATTTGGAGTCTGAACCGCCGCCGCTTCGCACGGCAGATGCTAGCAATCTACCGCATGGTCCACGAGGGGGCGACGCCTTGACGCCTTGAGCACCAAAACCAGGGCAACGAGTCGAGGTTAACAAAATCAGCTTTGGCATCCGTGGATAGATTCCGGCAGTTGCATCCCGCGACAGCCGGACTCGCAGCGCGTGCAGCTTCCACTCGTATTTGCCCTCTCTGGAGGTACCTGATTCCGCAATTGATGGGCTAGAATGGCCGACGTTAACCTCAACTCGTTGCCCTGACCAAAACAACCTAAAGTTGACAAAACCCAGACGGGGCATATAATAATGAGTTCAGTTATCATGGTTATCAGGAGATAAGTAAGAGCACCGGAACAGCCTCAGATTTTCGAAATTCCCTGTTATTTTCCCTGTTCTCAGGGAATTTTGGACCGCCGGTCTTCGGAGGATTGGCGGTGAGAGTGCCAGCGCGGCCAGCGCAGCCGTAAGAGAGATAACGGCGTCATGCCGATAACTGCTTCACGTTCGCCGGTTTGGCGCTGTCGAGAAAAGCGAGAAAAGATTCACTTAATGCTGCTGCTTTCCTTAGTTGACGAGATTGGTAATTCCCCGAATGACCACGTATATTCCGACCGTGGCGACCACCGCGGCGAACACGATTGACAGCGCATGCTTGCCGGTCGCAAGCGCCGTCGCGAGCCGCCCGCCGGCAAGTCCGCCCACGATGCCGCCGCTGACGAACAGTGCGACCAGCCGCCAATCGATCAGGTCGGACAGCGCGTAATTCGCGGCGGTGGTGAGGCCGAACGCCGTCACCGAGACGAGCGACGAGCCGATCGCAACGATCATTGTCATGGACGTGGCTGCGACGAGGCCCGGCACGACCAGGAAACCGCCGCCGATCCCGAAAAATCCGGATAAAGCACCTACCGCGAAGCCGATGCCGATGATCCGAGATGCGTTGCGGCTCTCCAGACGCACATGCGGTTTGCTGCCGCCCTCCCGTCGCATGGCCATTGACGCCGCGACCACGACCATCAGCACGCCGAACAGAACCAGAAGCCTCTCGCCGTCGGTATGCTTGCCCAAGGTCGAGCCGAATGCGGCGCCCACGACGCCGGAGGCCGCGAACAGGATTGCAACCGGCCAGCATATATTGCCCAGTCGCGCATGAGTTATCAGGTTGGCGAATGCGCTCAGAGCGACCGCAATGGAACTCGTGCCGATGGCGACGTGAGGCGATTTCACGCCGACCACGTAGACCAAGAGCGGCACTGCGAGAATCGACCCGCCGCCGCCGATCACGCCCAGAATGAGGCCGACAAGGCCGCCCGCGAAGACCGCCATAAAATCGGGAGAGCCGACTTCCATAGGGCGACTCTATCCCCTGGGACCGCGGGCGTCTCGCCCGCTTGGCGCATATTGGCCACAATCGGGAGCGGTTTGGAAAGGGAATCCGGGCGGGACGCCCGCACGCTCCCAGGGCACGTCTACAGGGAGGCGCCAGAATCGCCGCTCACGTAGCTGTGGGCCTTGACGCTACGCCCGCCACACCCCATTCCTTGACCTGTCAGTCGGCCGGACGGCCGCCCAGGCCCTTCTTTCCGCCCCGCTCTCGCGGAGGTAGGGAGGGGCCGGGGAGGAAAGTCCGGGCTCCATGGACATGCGGTGCCGGATAACGTCCGGCGGGGGCGACCCCAGGGACAGTGCCACAGAGAACAGACCGCCGCGGCCCCCTCCCTTACCCTCCCCCGTTTGCGGGGGAGGGTACACGCTGAATCGCTCCCCCGCTTGCGGGGAGAGGAGGGAGGGGGCTCCGCGGTAAGGGTGAAACGGTGTGGTAAGAGCGCACCGCGCTTGCGGCAACGCGAGCGGCACGGCAAACCCCACCGGGAGCAAAACCGAATAGGGACGGCGTGGAGCCGGTCGTCGCGCCAGCGGCGGCAAGCGCTCCAGGATCGATGTCCGGATCCGGCCGTCCGGGTAGGTTGCTCGAAGCGCCGGGCAACCGGCGTTCCAGAGGAATGGCCGTCACGCGCCGGGCCTGGCCTGGCGCCATACAGAACCCGGCTTACAGGCTGGCTGATATGTGGAGGCCCGGCGCCGCAACACGCCGGGCCTCCGCCAGTTTCGGACGACCGGAGCGCCGTAGGATGGGTTGAGCCGTAGGGTGGGCAAAGGCGGAACGCAATTTCGCGCCACACCGCAACGCCTCGGCCGCCTTTGCCACCCTACGCGCTTGTCCTCGTCTTCAGAACACCCCCAAGTGCTGGCGCAAATCGACGCGTTGCTCGCGCAGCTCCGCGGCCGGCGCCGCCACCGCAACCTGGCCGCTGTTGAGGACCACGATATCGTCGGCGATCTCGAAAACGAGCTTTGGATTCTGCTCGACCAGCACGATCGAGAGGCCGCTCTCTTTGAGCTTCCGGATGGTCGCCATCACTTCGGCGACGATCTGCGGTGCGAGCCCTTCGGATGGCTCGTCCATCAACAGCACCCGCGGATTGGCCATGAGTGCGCGTCCGATCGCCAGCATCTGCTGTTCGCCGCCGGAAAGGTGCATCGCCATCTGGTGGCGGCGCTCGCCGAGACGCGGAAACATGTCGAATACGGCATCGAGCGTCCAGTCTGTCCTTCGGTCCTGCGGGCCGTCAGTTCGCCCCCTCCCTACCCTCCCCCGTCCCCCTCCCCAACCCTTCCCTGCAAGCGGGGGAGGGAAGGGTGGAGGCATAAGGGGGAGGGTAGGGAGGGGGCCGCGCCGCGCCGCCACCATGAGATTTTCCCGCGCCGTCAGGCTCTTGAAGATGCGGCGGCCCTGCGGCACCAAAGCGACGCCGCGCGCCGCAATATCTTCCGGGGCGAGGCGTGTCACCGGAACGCCGAACAGCTCAACTGCGCCGGAGCGCGGCGGCAATAGCCCGACCGTCACGTTCATGCAGGTGGATTTGCCGGCGCCGTTGCGGCCCAGCAGGCCGAGAAGACGGCCCTCACCCAGCGCGAACGACACTTTCTGAAGCACGTGGCTGTCGCCGTAAAAGGCGTCCACCTCGCGAAGCCGCAGCGCGTCACTCGCCAAGATAGACCTCTCTGGTGCGCGGATCGGCGACCACCTCGGCGCGGGTGCCCTCGACGATCACCTCGCCGAAATGCAGGAGCGTGATGCGGTCGGCGAAGTCCAGCGCCACGTCCATGTTGTGCTCGATCATGACGATCGTCACATCGGGAGGGATCGCGGCGAGCAATTGCCGAACATCGCGGCGCTCGTCGATCGAAAGGCCGGCAAACGGCTCGTCCAGGAGCAGAACCTTCGGGTTTTGCACCATTGCCATTGCAATTTCGACCCGTCGGCGCTCGCCATAGGAGGTCTCAGTCAGCGGCCGATCCGCGACGCGATCGAGTCCGACAAGGGCAAGGGCTTCCCTGGCGCGGACCGTGAGATGACGTTGGCGCGCAAGGTCGACCACCGGATTCCACCGCAATCCGGACAGGCCGAGCAAAGCCAACACGACATTGCGCAGGATCGTGTCGCGCGGGAATAGCGTGATGATCTGGTAGGTGCGGGCCAAGCCGAGATGGGCGCGCCGTCGACATGGGGCGCGCGTGATGTCCTGCCCGAACAGGACGATCTTGCCGGCATCCGATGCGAGCTCTCCAGTGATCAGATTGAACAGCGTGGTCTTGCCGGCGCCGTTGGGACCGATGATGAGACGCCGCTCGCCAGGCTCGACGGCAAGGTCGACGCCGTTGGTGACGCGGAGGCCGCCGAACGATTTCGTCAAACCGGTGACGGTGAGCGCTGTCATGGCGGCGCTCCTGGACTGGGCTTGCGCGAGTCTTTCCCCTCCCCTCCCCAAACTTGATCCGGGGGTTGCGGGGCGGAGCCAGCGAGGGGGCCGGTCGGCCCGCACCGAGCTTGTGGCTGAGCCCCCTCCCGGACTGTCCCCCGCCTGCGGGGGAGGGCGAAGAAGCGCCGCCGCGCAAAGCCCCAAATCCGGACCGAACCGGGCACCAATCCTTCTGGCATGAAGCTGATGATGGCGACGAAAATGACGCCCAGCACCAGATTCCAGCGCACCACATAGGCGCTCACCACGTATTTCATGATGACCACGATAGCCGCGCCTGCGACCGGGCCCAGCAGGGTTGCGGTGCCGCCGGAGATCACCATCAGCAGCACTTCGGCCGACGCTTGCAGCGCGGACACCTGCGGACTGATGAACTGCTTGTTGTAGAGGTAGAGCAGACCCGCGACGCTGCACCAGAAGCCGGAAAATAAAAACGCCAAAAAGCGGATCAGCCAGACATTGTAGCCGAGCGCAGTCATGCGGCGCGCCTGATCACGGGTTCCCCGCAGGCTCGCGCCGAACGGCGAACGATCGAACGCCGCCATGGCGGCAAGCGCGAGGAGGAAGACCACGAGGGTCGCGTAATAGAATGACGGCGCTCCCGCGAGGCTGATGCCGAACGGCGCCGGGCGTGCGGCTATATTCACTCCGTTGTCGCCGTTGGTCAAATTGACCCAGCGGTACGCGATCCCCCACAAGGTCTGGCCGAGCGCGAGTGTGATCATGAGGAAGCCGATGCCGGTCGCCCGCAACGCCAATACGGCGAACACTGCAGAGGTCACGAGGGTCGCCAGCACAGCACCGGCGGCGGCAGTCGCGTGGGGGAAGCCTGCTTGCAACATCAGCGCCGCAGTGTAGCCGGATATTGCGAACAGGCCCGCATGACCGAGCGACACCAAGCCGGCGTAACCCGCCAGCACGTTGAGCGCGAGGGCAAACACTGCGAACAGGAGGATCTGGCTTGCCACGTCCACGTAATAGGAATTGCCGACCCAAAGCGGCACCGTCATGAGCGCGAGGAGCGCGGCCACGACGGCGGCGCGCGGCGTCGAGCTTGCCTTCATGACGCGCCCTTGCCGAACAGTCCCTGCGGCCGCAGCACCAGAACGAGCAGCATCGGCAGGAACAGGATCACGTAGGCAAGGTCCGGAAACTGCGCCTGCCCGAAATTGTAGAGAAAACCGATCACGAAACTGCCAACCAGCGCGCCCAGCAAGCTCCCCGTGCCGCCAAGTATCACAACGATCAGAGCGAGCGGCAGCATATCGGAATCAAGGCCCGGATAAACTGAAAGGATCGGAGCGCCAACGACGCCCGCAAACGCCGCGAGAGCGGCGCCAAGCGCAAACACAAGAGTGAACAGACGCGATACCCTGATCCCAACCACCCGTGCCATCGGGGCGTCGTCAACCCCGGCCCTGATCATCGCACCGAGCCGCGTCCAATCGACCATCACCCACAGCGCTGCCGCAACCACGATTGCGATCGCCACCACAGCGAGCCGATACAGCGGAAAGATCATTCCGCCGGCGCGCACCACGCCGCGAAGCTCCGCTGGCGATGCCGGCTGCCAGGGATCACCGGTCCAGATCATCAGGCAGAGGTCGGAGACGATGAAGGAGAGTCCGAGTGTCAGCAGCACCTGCGCAAGCTCTTTGCCGGCCAGGCGCCGCAACAGGAACCGCTCGATGGCGCCGCCGATTAGAGCCATCGCAAGTCCGCTCGCCAGCGCCGCAATCCAGAAATTGGCCCCGACCGCGGGCAGCATCAGCGTCACGCCGAAATAGGCCCCCAGCATGAAAAAGGAGCCGTGCATCAGGTTAGGGATACGCATCAGCCCGAATATCAAGGAAAATCCGGCGGACAGCAGGAACAGCAGGCCCCCGAAGGCGATGCTGTTCACCGCCAGGGTAAGCCAGAGGGTCATACGGAGCGGCTCGCTCGGGGGGTAGGATGGGTAGAGCGATAGCGAAAGTTATCGAGGGTTTTCGGCAGCACGGGCTGCCGTGAGTTTCGCTCGCGTTCAAGCGACCGTTCGGGCACGCGAAGAAATATGGCCCTCATCCTGAGGGGGCCGATTATCGAAATCCCCCTCCCTACCCTCCCCCGCTTGCGGGGGAGGGTAGGGAGGGGGCGATAATCGGCCGTCTCGAAGGACGGCCACAGGCGAGGCCGTTCCCGCGGCCATCCTTCGAGACGGGCGCGCAAAGAGCGCGGCCTCCTCAGGATAAGGTCCGACATTGTATTCATGCGCTTTGGGGGATCACGGCTCCAGATATCTGGCCGGCGGATAGTCGCGCGCGTAGACGGGATTGGAGAGAAATTCCTTTTCGTCGTAGGTCCAGAACTGGCTGACGTTCGGGTAGCGCTTGATCACCGTGTTAACCAGTTGTCCGCCCTTCCGCTCGCATTTGCGGATGAAGACGTCGCCTACCACGTTGCCAAGATGGTCGAACTTCACCGGCCCGCGCGGAGTGTCGGTGAGCGAGATCTGATGAAGAGCCTCGGCGAATGCGCTGCGATCATCGGACCTGGCCGCAAGCTTCGCAATCGCCGCCTCAACGCATTGCCCGGCGATGTACATGCCGGCTGCGTAACCGCCGGGCAGCACCTTGTAGTCCCGGTCCAACGCGGCCACGAACCGCCTGTTGCTTGGAGAATCGAAATCGGCCGAATACCAGTGCGCCGACACGACTCCAATCGCCTCGTCTCCAAAACTGCGCAGCAGCGCGTCGTCCATGGCGGTCCATCCGCCCAGCAGCGGGATTTTCCCCTGCAATCCGAGATCCGCATAGGCGCGCATGAACTTCACCGGGTTCGATCCGGCAAAGCCGTTGAAGACGCAATCCACGTTGTGGATCTGGGCAATGTAGGGGGTGTAATCCGGAGTGACCAAAGGCGGCCACAGCTTCTTCACGACCTTGCCGCCGCCATCTTCGAAAACGCGCTGGAATCCGGCCATCTGCTCGTATCCGAAGGCAAAGTCCTCCGAGATGGTGGCGGCACGTCTGTATTTCAGCTCCTTGACCGCGTAATCCGCGATCGCGTGGCAGCACTGCGCCGAGGTGGCGGACGGCCGGATAATGTAAGGGTTCGCCTTGCGCTGGGTCACGTCTTCGGCCGCCGCCAGGCTGATAAGCGGCGTTTCCTTCTCGCGCACATAATCGGTGATTGCGAGCAGCTCGAATGCCGCCAAGGGACCGAGGATTACATTGACTTTGTCGCGCTCGATGAGTTCCTGCGCCTTGGTCTTGGCCCCCGCCGGATTGCCGCCGGTATCGGCCGAAATGAACTCGATCCTGCGGCCCGCGAGCGTATTCGCCTTTTCTTTCAGGAATGAAGCAATTCCCTGCTCCATCTGGATGCCGCCCTGGGCCAGCGGTCCGGTCTTGACGGTCAAAAGCCCGATCCGGAAGGGCGCTGACTGCGCGATGGCCGGAGCGAAGCGGAACGACGCAGTTGCAACCGCACCGGCCGCGAAGGCGCGGCGGCTGAGCTTACGAGTCATCGGAGTATCCTCCCCACGATTGGGAATCTCGCCGCTCCGCGATTGCAGCGACGCCCACGAAATGCGACGGCGGCATCATCTACCATCGCCTTTGCCGCTGTAAAGTCCCGCTGTTTGCCGCAGCGCGCGGTTAAGCAAAATAGCCGGCAGCGCAGTCGCGAATGCTTGCTCACAATTTAAGCGATTTTGCTGGCGCTTTTGAATTTCGAGCAGGGCAGGACGTGAAAAGCGGCCAACCCGCGATCACTCGCGGCCTTGATCGCTTGGATGCTTCTTGTGGCGGGCGCACATCGGCTGTTGCCGATGTGCGTATCTTCAATTTCCCGATCTCGGGTGAACCCGAGATCGGATGGCAGCCGGTCAAGGGTCTCGACCGCTTAAGCGGCGATTGGCGCGCGATTAAAC